>BNJS01003284.1_pt1 | contig 30224 bp, 40 predicted proteins | sample 8540461 | NCBI WGS metagenome assembly BNJS01 (sample SAMD00202454, study PRJDB9452) | human saliva metagenome | isolation source: human saliva | place: Japan | reverse complement strand
AAGTCATCAAAATTGTTTTTTTCCTTCTTCATAGGAAATTTATATAAGAATCAATAGTAAAGCAGGCTTAAAATGGTCTGCTTTTTAGTTTCGAGAACAGAAAAAAATGGTTTGAAATGTTTGTTTATGTGTTTGTTTTTACGCAACAAACTTAAAAAGCAACAAAAGTATAAAAAAAGAGACAAAAAACAACAGAAAAATCTTGACAACGATTTCATATAGTGTTATACTTATAGCATAAAGTTAATGGAAAGAAGGGAAACCTTATGGGATTAGATCATTTCTTTGACAAAAACCTTGTGTTTTGCTTAGAAGCGGATAATCAAGAACATCTCTTTGATCAGGTTGCAACTTTATTGGAAGAACGAGAAATCGTAACTCCAACCTATCGTGAAGCCTTGATCACGCGTGAAAAGTCATTTCCAACTGGCTTAGATATGGAATTTTTGGGTAAGGATTTGCCGAATGTGGCTATTCCTCACACAGATATTGTTCATAACCTAGCCGAAAAAGTTGTGGTTGTTCGATTAGAGAAACCGGTGACTTTCCACAATATGATTGCACCAGATAAGGAAGTAGAAGTATCCTTACTCTTCTTTATCATTAATAACTCAAGTTCAAGTCAAACTAACATTCTTGCTCAGTTGATGGACTTCTTTACTGGAAATGGTCATCTTGAAGATCTATCAAAAATTTCTGAACCAGAAGCCCTCTATGCTTATATAGCTGAAGCAACCGTTTAATCTTGTCTATTAAAAATATTAAATCGGAGGAAATCCATATGATTAAAATTCTTGCTGCCTGCGGTGCAGGTGTTAACTCAAGCCACCAAATTAAAAGTGCTCTTGAAGAAGAACTTTCAAACCGCGGTTTTGATGTTCATTGTGATGCGGTAATGGTCAAAGACGTTAATGAAGACCTTATCAAAGGTTATGACATCTTCACACCAATTGCTGCGACAGATCTTGGTTTGACCCAGGTATTCCAGTTATCGAAGCTGGACCAATCTTATTCCGTATCCCAGCGATGAGTGCTCCAGTATTTGACAATATTGAAGCAGCCATTAAAGAACACGGGTTAAGCTAATTAATAATTTGTTAACATTCATATAACATAAAAAAGGGAGGAACTGTTATGGATGCAATCTTTGGCCTAATCAAAGACTTTTTCACACCCATCTTAGATATGGGTGGACCTGTCATCATGTTAATCATTTTGACAGTATTGGCTTTACTTTTTGGAGTGAAATTCTCCAAAGCTCTTGAAGGTGGTATTAAACTTGCCATCGCTCTTACTGGTATCGGAGCTATCATCGGTATGCTAAATGGTGCATTCTCAGCATCACTTGCAAAATTCGTTGAAAACACTGGTATCCAATTGAGTATTACTGACGTTGGATGGGCACCACTTGCAACAATCACTTGGGGATCTGCTTGGACACTTTACTTCTTGCTTATCATGTTGATTGTCAACGTAGTAATGCTTGCTATGAAGAAAACTGATACACTTGACGTTGATATCTTTGATATCTGGCACTTGTCTATCACAGGTCTTTTGATTAAATGGTATGCAGACAACAACGGTGTGAGCCAAGGGGGTTTCACTCTTGATTGCTACAGCAGCTATCGTACTTGTTGGTGTGTTGAAAATTATCAACTCTGACTTGATGAAACCTACATTTGATGACCTTCTTAATGCTCCAAGTTCATCACCTATGACATCAACTCACATGAACTACATGATGAACCCAGTTATCATGGTTTTGGATAAGATTTTTGAAAAATTCTTCCCAGGCCTTGATAAATATGACTTTGACGCTGCTAAATTGAACAAGAAAATTGGTTTCTGGGGTTCTAAATTCTTTATCGGTTTCATCCTTGGTATTGTTATCGGTATTATGGGAACTCCACATCCAATTGAAGGGGTTGCAGATGCAGATAAATGGCGTCTTGTTATCAAAGGATGGTTGTCTCTTGGTTTGACTGCCGGTGTATCTTTGGAACTCTTCTCACTTATCGGTTCATGGTTCATCGCAGCCGTAGAACCACTATCACAAGGTATTACAAACGTTGCTACTAAACGTTTGGAAGGACGTAAATTCAACATCGGTCTTGACTGGCCATTCATCGCTGGTCGTGCTGAAATCTGGGCTTGTGCCAACGTACTTGCACCAATCATGTTGATTGAAGCAGTGCTTCTTTCAAAAGTCGGAAATGGTATCTTGCCACTTGCAGGTATCATCGCTATGGGTGTTACTCCAGCTCTCTTGGTTGTAACTCGTGGTAAATTGCTCCGCATGATTATCTTCGGAACACTCTTGTTGCCACTCTTCCTTCTTTCAGGTACACTTATTGCACCATTTGCAACAGAACTTGCTAAAGGTGTAGGTGCCTTCCCAGCAGGTGTGAGCGAAACTCAATTGATTACTCACTCAACTCTTGAAGGACCAATCGAAAAACTTCTTGGTTGGACAATTGGTAACACTACAACTGGTGATATCAAAGCAATCCTTGGTGCTGTAGTCTTCCTTGTATTCTATATCGGTATCTTTGCTTGGTACAGAAAACAAATGATCAAACGTAACGAAGAGTACGCAGCAAAAGCAAAATAATGCGCTCCTATAAAATGTAAATTGTTAAAGCTAGGTTGTCATTTTCCTGATAGGAGTGATAGCCTAGTTTTTTTATAAACTATCAAGAAATCGGAGAAAATAATGGTAATTGAATTAAAATCAGAACAATTAAGAGTTCAATTTAATAGTTTTGGTGGGGCTCTTTCTTCTATAAAAGATGCTGAGGGACTTGAGTATTTGTGGCAAGGGGATGCTACTTATTGGAGTGGACAAGCTCCTGTCCTCTTCCCCATTTGTGGTTCATTGAGAGAAGATACAGCATTTTATATAGATGAGAAGGGACAAGAAAGCAAAGGAAACATTCCTCGTCATGGTTTGGTTCGTAAGAAAGAATTTGAATTAGTTAAACAGACAGACAAGAGTGTAACTTTGCAATTGAAGACGATGAGAATAGCTATCAAAACTATCCTTATCATTTCCGCCTAGAGATTACTTATAGTCTTTCTGGCAAGACAGTACGGACTCAATACAAAATCTTTAATAAAGAAACTAGCAAGGTCATGCCTTACTTTATTGGTGGACATCCAGGATTTAATTGCCCTCTACTGGATGATGAGGTCTATGAAGATTACTATATAGAGTTTGAGAAAGAAGAGACTTGCTCTGTTCCACGTCCTTTCCCAGAAACGGGTATGCTAGATTTTCAAGATAGAAGTCCATGGTTAGAGGGTCAAAAAGCAATTGATCTTAGTTATGATCTTTTCAGCACAGATGCAGTCACCTTAGATGAATTGCAATCTAGAACAATTGCCCTTCGTTCTCGTAAACATGATAAGGGATTGAAAGTGCACTTTGCAGAGTTCTCGAATCTCATTATCTGGTCAACTTTGAATAAAGGTCCTTTCATAGCTTTTGAACCATGGTCTGGCTTGTCAACATCCCTTGAAGAAGGAGATCATCTAGAAGATAAGAAGAATGTTCGTCTCCTAGAGCCTGGTCAAGTGGATCAAATTGGTTTTGATATCGAAATTTTCTAGTTAAAATAACACAAAAACAAACATTAACTGTTGACTTTTTCGGGAAATAGGAGTATATTATGTTTGTAAGCAACAAATGATGTTTGTAACAAACAAATAATCACTTGTTATATTCTCTTTCGTGGAGAAAGATTATTTCTAGGAAACTGGTTTCCTAAACTTGAATAAGGTGTAATTCATCTCATTCAATCCAATTTGTCAATAAACTGCTAGAAAGTCTTTTATAGGTGAACTGCTAACTATAAAAGGTTTTACTAGCCTAGTAAAATAAAAAGGAGTATACAATATGTCTATTGTTATCGGTGCAGATGCTGCAGGTTTGAGATTGAAAGAAGTTGTGAAAGACTTTTTGGAAAAAGAAAACTTCCACGTTGTGGATGTTACAGCTGAAGGTCAAGACTTTGTTGATGTGACTCTTGCTGTTGCTGCAGAAGTAAACAAAGAAGAACAAAACCTTGGTATCGTGATTGATGCTTATGGAGCTGGTCCATTTATGGTTGCAACTAAGATCAAAGGAATGGTTGCTGCAGAAGTATCTGACGAACGTTCAGCTTATATGACTCGTGGCCACAACAACTCACGCATGATCACTATGGGTGCACAACTTGTTGGTGATGAATTGGCTAAAAACATCGCTAAAGGATTTGTTAACGGTAAATACGACGGTGGTCGTCATCAAATTCGTGTCGACATGTTGAACAAAATGTGCTAATTTTTATATTGAAAGAAAGGTAAGATAAAAATGAGAATTGCAATTGGATGTGACCACATCGTAACAAATGAAAAAATGGCTGTTTCAGAATTTTTGAAATCAAAAGGACATGAAGTTATCGACTTTGGTACTTATGACCACGCTCGTACCCACTATCCAATCTTTGGTAAAAAAGTTGGTGAAGCAGTAGTTAGTGGCCAAGCTGATCTTGGTGTATGTATCTGTGGTACTGGTGTAGGTATCAATAATGCTGTTAACAAGGTTCCTGGTGTTCGTTCTGCTTTGGTTCGCGATATGACAACAGCTCTATATGCAAAAGAACAATTGAATGCCAACGTAATCGGATTTGGTGGTAAAATCACTGGTGAATTGCTCATGTGTGATATCATTGAAGCTTTCATCAACGCTGAATACAAACCATCAGAAGAAAACAAAAAATTGATCGCTAAAATTCAACACGTTGAAACTTATAACAATCATCAAACTGATGCAAACTTCTTTACAGAGTTCCTTGAAAAATGGGATCGTGGTGAATACCATGACTAAGAGGTGACTTATGATTTTAACAGTCACAATGAACCCATCCATTGATATTTCCTATCCTTTGGATGAGTTGAAGATTGATACTGTCAATCGTGTGGTAGATGTAACCAAAACGGCTGGTGGTAAGGGACTCAATGTCACTCGCGTACTTTCAGAATTTGGTGATTCTGTTCTTGCTACTGGTTTAGTTGGTGGTAAACTTGGTGAGTTTTTGGTTGAACATATCGATGATCAAGTAAAGAAAGATTTCTTCTCCATTCAGGGAGAAACTCGTAACTGTATCGCTATTCTCCATGGAGACAACCAAACAGAAGTTCTTGAAAAAGGTCCTGAAGTATTGGAACAGGAAGGTCAAGACTTTTTGGAACATTTCAAAAAACTCTTGGACTCAGTTGAAGTAGTCGCTATCTCAGGTAGTTTACCAGCTGGCCTTCCAGTTGATTACTATGCGAGCTTGGTAAAACTTGCTAATCAAGCTGGCAAGCCTGTTGTCTTGGACTGCTCTGGTGCAGCGCTTCAGGCGGTTCTTGAATCACCACATAAACCAACAGTCATCAAACCAAATAATGAGGAATTGTCTCAGCTTCTTTGGAAGAGAAGTTTCTGAGGATTTGGATGAATTAAAAGAAGTCCTTCAAGAACCTTTGTTTGCAGGGATTGAATGGATTATCGTTTCACTTGGTGCCAACGGTGCCTTTGCCAAACATGGGGCCACTTTCTACAAGGTAGATATTCCTAGAATTCAGGTAGTAAATCCTGTTGGATCTGGAGACTCTACTGTGGCAGGAATTTCTTCAGGACTACTTCATAAAGAATCAGATGCAGAATTACTCATCAAGGCAAATGTCCTTGGTATGCTCAATGCTCAAGAAAAAATGACTGGTCATGTCAACATGGCCAACTATCAAGCTCTATATGATCAATTAATAGTAAAAGAGGTATAAAATGGCTTTAACAGAACAAAAACGTGCACGCTTAGAAAAACTTTCTGATGAAAATGGAATCATCTCAGCTCTTGCTTTTGACCAACGTGGTGCTTTGAAACGTCTCATGGCTCAATACCAAACAGAAGAGCCAACAGTAGCTCAAATGGAAGAACTTAAAGTGTTGGTAGCGGATGAATTGACTAAATACGCTTCATCAATGCTTCTTGACCCAGAATACGGACTTCCAGCTACAAAAGCTCTTGATCCAAAAGCTGGTCTTCTCCTAGCTTATGAGAAAACTGGATACGACACAACAAGCACAAAACGTTTGCCAGACTGCTTGGATGTTTGGTCTGCAAAACGTATCAAAGAACAAGGTGCAGATGCTGTTAAGTTCTTGCTTTACTACGATGTAGATAGCTCTGACGAACTCAACCAACAAAAACAAGCCTACATCGAACGTATCGGTTCTGAGTGTGTGGCTGAAGACATTCCATTCTTCCTTGAAATCCTTGCATACGACGAAAAGATTGCAGATGCAGGTTCTGCTGAATACGCTAAAGTTAAACCACGTAAGGTTATCGGTGCTATGAAAGTCTTCTCAGACCCACGCTTTAATATCGATGTTTTGAAAGTGGAAGTTCCAGTCAATGTTAAATACGTTGAAGGATTTGGCGATGGTGAAATCGTTCATACACGTGAAGAAGCAGCAGCCTTCTTTAAAGCTCAAGACGAAGCTACTAACTTGCCATACATCTACTTGAGTGCAGGTGTATCAGCCAAACTTTTCCAAGATACTCTTGTATTTGCCCATGAATCAGGTGCAAACTTTAATGGAGTTCTTTGTGGACGTGCAACATGGGCTGGATCAGTTGAAGCTTACATCAAAGATGGTGAAGCAGCAGCTCGCGAATGGCTTCGTACAACTGGTTTTGAAAATATCGATGAACTTAACAAGGTTCTTCAAACAACAGCGACTTCATGGACTGAACGTGTGTAAGAAGCTCCTACTAGTTTAGGAACATGAATCTAATACTCTTCTAAAATCTCTTCAAACCACGTCAACGTCGCCTTGCTGTAGGTATAGGTAACTGACTTCGTCAGTCTTATCTACAACCTCAAAGCAGTGCTTTGAGCAACCTGCGGCCAGTTTCCTAGTTTGCTTTTTGATTTTCTTTGAGTATAAAAATTTTAAAAAAAAGTTGTATGTAAAGGTTTACAAAATAACCGACTTGTGCTATACTTAAATCACAAGTTAATACAAGGTGAGTGTTACTAAGTAATATTAGGCATGATCACAGGTGAATTAGAAATCGGCTGATTTTCTAGTTCATTTGTGGTCATTTTTTTACTTATATACCTTTAAGCTATAAAAGGAGGTTGACATGTATCGAATTCTAAATCCAATAAATCACAATGTTTCGCTTGTCAGAAATGATAAAGGAGAAGAAGTGATTGTGATTGGTAAGGGGATTGCATTTGGAAAGAGGAAGGGAGATTTGATTTCTGAACAGCAGGTTGAGAAAATCTTTCGGATGAAGACCGAAGAGTCCAGGGAAAACTTTATGGCTCTCCTCAAAGATGTTCCGCTTGATTTTATCACAGTAACCTATGAAATTATTGATAAGCTATCAAAGAAATATCATTATCCGATTCAAGAGTATCTCTATGTGACCTTGACAGATCATATTTATTGTTCTTATCAAGCGCTAACACAAGGAAGGTACAAAGATAGTAATTTGCCAGATATTTCTGCCAAGTATCCTGTCGCTTTTCAAATCGCAAATGAAGCTTTTGAAATTTACCGTCAGAAGCTAGCAGATCATTTCCCTGAGGATGAAATTATTCGGATTGCTTATCATTTCATCAATGCTGAAGGTGAGAATGAGGTCCAAGTGGTTGAGTCGATTGATAAAAGGAAAGAAATTCTCAGGAATGTTGAGGAAGTGCTAAAAGGCTATGCAATTCAACGAACTAAAGAGAATAACCATTTCTATGACCGCTTTATGATTCATCTGAATTATTTCTTGGATTATTTAGACCGATCCAGAGATGATAACCAATCGCTTCTAGATATGGAAGACCATATCAAACAATCCTATCCAAAAGCGTTCGAAGTTGGTTCCAAGATCTATGATGTGATTACGCAACATACGGGTCTTGATTTGTATAAGAGTGAACGAGTTTATCTAGTTCTACACATTCAACGTTTATTGTCATAAAAATATATTAAAAATTATTTAAGGAGAATTCTATCATGAATAGAGAAGAAGTAACATTGCTAGGTTTTGAGATTGTCGCCTATGCTGGCGATGCTCGTTCAAAGCTGTTAGAAGCTCTGAAAGCTGCAGAAGCTGGTGATTTTGCAAAAGCGGATAGCCTAGTTGAAGAAGCTGGTGGCTGTATCGCTGAGGCTCACCACGCGCAAACAAGTCTATTGACTAAAGAAGCCGCTGGCGAGGATTTGGCTTATAGCGTAACCATGATGCATGGCCAAGACCACTTGATGACAACTATCTTGTTAAAAGATTTGATGCACCATTTAATTGAACTCTACAAGAGAGGAGTTAAATAATGAACAAACTAATTGCATTTATCGAGAAAGGAAAGCCTTTCTTTGAGAAACTATCTCGTAATATCTATCTTCGTGCTATTCGTGATGGTTTTATTGCTGGTATGCCAGTTATTCTCTTTTCAAGTATCTTTATCTTGATTGCCTTTGTACCAAACTCATGGGGCTTTAAATGGTCTGATGAAGTTGTAGCCTTTCTGATGAAACCTTACAGCTATTCAATGGGTATCCTGGCTCTATTGGTAGCTGGTACAACAGCTAAGTCATTGACTGACTCAGTAAACCGTAGCATGGAGAAAACCAATCAAATCAACTATATGTCCACTCTGTTGGCAGCAATTGTTGGTTTGTTGATGTTGGCAGCTGATCCTATAGAAGGTGGCTTTGCAACAGGATTCCTTGGAACAAAAGGTTTGCTTTCAGCATTCCTTGCTGCCTTTGTTACAGTAGCTATCTATAAGGTCTGTGTTAAGAACAACGTTACCATCCGTATGCCTGACGAAGTTCCACCAAATATCTCACAAGTATTTAAAGATGTGATTCCATTCACTCTATCTGTTGTTTCTCTTTATGTTCTTGATTTACTAGCTCGTCATTTTGTGGGTGCAAGCGTAGCTGAATCAATCGGTAAATTCTTTGCACCATTATTCTCTGCAGCTGATGGCTATCTTGGTATTACCATTATCTTTGGTGCCTTTGCCTTTTTCTGGTTTGTAGGTATCCATGGTCCATCTATCGTTGAACCTGCGATTGCAGCAATCACTTATGCAAACGCTGAAGTTAACTTGAACCTCCTTCAACAAGGTATGCACGCTGATAAGATTCTTACATCTGGTACACAAATGTTTATCGTTACCATGGGTGGTACAGGTGCGACACTAGTTGTTCCCTTCATGTTCATGTGGTTAACAAAATCAAAACGTAACCGTGCAATCGGTCGTGCTTCAGTAGTTCCAACCTTCTTCGGTGTAAATGAACCAATCTTGTTTGGTGCACCTCTTGTACTGAATCCAATCTTCTTCATTCCATTTATATTTGCACCAATCGCCAACGTATGGCTCTTTAAATTCTTTATTGAAACTCTTGGAATGAACTCATTTACTGCTAATCTACCATGGACAACTCCAGCTCCACTGGGTCTAGTTCTTGGTACTAACTTCCAAGTTCTATCATTCATTCTTGCTGCACTTCTAATTGTGGTTGACGTTGTCATTTACTATCCATTCCTTAAAGTCTATGATGAACAAATTCTTGAAGAAGAGCGTTCAGGTAAGTCTAATGATGAATTGAAAGAAAAAGTTGCTGCAAACTTTAACACTGCAAAAGCAGATGCTATTCTTGAAAAAGCTGGAGTAGAAGCAACTCAGAATACAATTACAAAAGAAACAAATGTCTTGGTTCTTTGTGCAGGTGGAGGTACAAGTGGACTTCTTGCAAATGCTTTGAACAAGGCAGCTGCAGAATACAATGTTCCTGTGAAAGCAGCAGCTGGTGGCTACGGTGCTCATCGTGAAATGTTGCCTGAGTTTGATCTGGTTATCCTTGCTCCTCAAGTAGCTTCAAACTTTGAAGACATGAAGGCCGAAACCGACAAACTTGGTATCAAACTTGCCAAGACAGAAGGTGGCCAATACATCAAACTAACTCGTGATGGAAAAGGTGCACTAGCATTTGTACAAGCACAATTCGATTAATGATAGGGACTGTGAAACAGCAGTCTCCTATCGTTATGGAAATCGCTATGGCGAATTTTCTAATCGCCTTGTTAATTACTCGGTAAAAATATATCGTTTTTACCTCCTCATGTCACAATTCGATTAACGCTAGGGGCTCTGAAACAGCAGTCTCCTATCGCTACGGAAATCGCTATGGCAAATTTCCTAATCGCCTTGTTAATTCCTCGGTAAAAGATATCGTTTTTACCTCCTCATGTCACAATTCGGTGACTGGTACAGGAAGTGAGATGGAGAAGGATGGCTCACTGACTCCTCTCACTTTTACTTTATTTAAATCAAGAAATAGGTGAAAAAATGACAAAAACACTTCCTAAAGATTTTATATTTGGTGGCGCAACAGCTGCTTATCAAGCAGAAGGCGCTACACGTACTGATGGAAAAGGACCAGTTGCTTGGGATAAATATCTTGAAGATAACTACTGGTACACTGCCGAACCAGCCAGTGATTTTTACAATCGATATCCAGTTGACCTCAAGCTAGCAGAAGAGTATGGTGTTAATGGTATTCGAATTTCTATTGCTTGGTCACGTATTTTCCCAATCGGTTACGGTCAAGTAAATCAGAAAGGTGTTGAGTTTTATCATAATCTATTTGCAGAGTGTCACAAACGTCACGTTGAGCCTTTTGTAACTCTTCATCACTTTGACACACCAGAAGCTCTCCACTCAAATGGCGACTTCTTAAATCGTGAAAATATCGAACACTTTGTAGACTACGCGGCCTTCTGTTTTGAAGAATTTCCAGAAGTAAACTATTGGACAACCTTTAATGAAATTGGACCAATCGGTGATGGTCAATATTTGGTTGGTAAGTTTCCTCCAGGTATTCAGTACGACCTTGCCAAAGTCTCCAATCCCATCATAATATGATGGTGTCTCATGCGCGTGCGGTAAAATTATATAAAGAGAAAGGCTATAAAGGTGAAATTGGTGTTGTTCATGCCCTGCCTACTAAATATCCCCTAAATCCTGAAAATTCAGCAGATGTTCGTGCAGCAGAGTTGGAAGATATCATTCATAATAAATTTATCTTGGATGCAACTTATCTTGGACACTATTCAGATAAAACGATGGAAGGTGTCAACCATATTTTATCAGTCAATGGTGGTAGCTTAGATCTTCGTGAAGAAGATTTCCAAGTATTGGAAGCTGCTAAAGATCTCAACGACTTTCTTGGGATTAACTACTACATGAGTGACTGGATGGAAGCCTTTGATGGAGAAACTGAAATTATCCATAATGGTAAAGGTGAAAAAGGAAGCTCTAAATACCAAATCAAAGGTGTTGGTCGTCGTGTAGCTCCGGATTACGTACCACGTACGGACTGGGATTGGATTATCTACCCTCAAGGTTTGTATGACCAAATCATGCGTGTGAAGAAAGATTATCCTAACTACAAGAAGATTTACATCACTGAAAATGGTCTTGGATATAAAGATGAGTTCGTTGATAACACTGTTTACGATGATGGCCGCATTGATTATGTAAAACAACACTTGGAGGTCTTGTCAGATGCGATTGCAGATGGAGCTAATGTAAAAGGTTACTTCATTTGGTCATTAATGGATGTCTTCTCATGGTCAAACGGTTATGAAAAACGTTACGGTCTCTTCTATGTAGACTTTGAAACTCAAGAACGTTATCCTAAGAAATCAGCTCACTGGTATAAGAAGGTAGCGAAAAGTCAGATTATAGATTAAACTGTAGATAAAAATCCCCACCAATCGGTGGGGATAGTTTTATGGTTTAGAAAGAATAATTTTTGTTTGTTTTGAAAGTTGTTCAAACGTTTCTTTGCTCAGTTTAGAATCTGAAACGATGGTATCAATATCAGAGATATTGTAGAAGGTGTAAAAATCAAATTTATTGAACTTACTATTATCAGCTAGTAAGTATTTTTTATTGGAATTATTGAGGGCGATGCGTTGAGATTCACCTTCCTCTTCGCTAAAGGTCGCAATCGCATTGTCCTTAATACCATTACAGCTTACGAAAGCTTTGGAAAATTGGAGATTGGCCAAGTTTTGCAAGGTTAGTGTTCCCACAAAGGCTCCGGTAATAGTGCGATAGTTCCCACCAATTAAAATCAAATCTGTTAGTTTTCGTTCGTTTAGGATGAGAAAGACTGGTAAACTGTTTGTTACAACACGAATATTATCAATTGGAAGTTCACGGGCAAAAGATTCCAATGTTGTTCCTGGGCCGATAAAAATGGTTTCCCTTCATCGATTAAATGACCTGCAAAACGGCTAATTTCTTGTTTTTCTGCAATTTGTAAGCTTTGTTTTTCAATATTGGAACGTTCATTATTTAAAATAGAACCTGTGCGAATTTTCTCAGCTCCACCGTGGACTCGAACAAGTAAATCCTTGTCAGCTAACTCTTGCAAGTAGCGTCTAGCAGTCATATCTGATACATCCAAGCGAGTCATGATTTCTTTTACAGTAATAGTTCCCTTTGTATTTACCGTTTCTAGAATATTATCTAGTTTTTCCTGCTTTAGCATCGTTATCACCTCTATTTCTATTACTATTTTATCATAAAGTATTCAATCAATCAATTTAAAAAACAAAAGAAAACAAAAACAAAAATATCATGGTTGTTTTAAACAAACCATGATATTTTTTATCAGTACTGGGATAATTGAATTAGTCCAAACCGTAGTTGTAGTCATCATCTTGCATGGCTTCAACTTCGCCAAGAAGGTAACCATTTCCGACTTGAGAGAAGAAGTCGTGGTTAGATGTTCCTGTTGAAATACCGTTCATAACGATTGGGTTGACATCATCTGCTGAGTCTGGGAAGAGTGGATCTTGTCCCAGGTTCATGAGTGCCTTGTTAGCATTGTAGCGAAGGAAGGTTTTAACTTCTTCCGTCCAACCAACACCGTCATAGAGGCTTTCTGTATAGCCTTCTTCATTTTCATAAAGAGTGTAGAGCAGGTCGTACATCCATTCTTTGAGTTTTTCTTGCTCTTCTTCAGGCAATTCATTGAAACCAAGTTGGAATTTATATCCGATGTAGGTTCCGTGAACAGATTCATCACGAATAATCAGTTTGATGATTTCCGCAACATTGGCTAGTTTGTTGTTACCAAGGTAGTAGAGTGGCGTGAAGAAACCAGAGTAGAAGAGGAAGGTTTCTAGGAAGACGCTGGCTACTTTCTTTTCAAGTGGGCTACCGTTTAGGTAGATTTCGTTGACGATCTCAGCCTTCTTTTGTAGGTAAGGATTGGTATTGGTCCATTCGAAAATTTCTTCAATCTCAGCCTTTGTATTCAAGGTAGAAAAGATTGATGAATAAGATTTAGCGTGGACAGATTCCATAAATTGGATGTTATTGAAAACAGCTTCCTCATGAGGTGTACGGATGTCTGCGCGAAGGGCTTGAACCCCAGTTTCAGATTGCATAGTGTCCAGAAGGGTCAAACCACCAAAGACTTTTCCTACCAAGTCTTTTTCTACATTTGATAGCTTTCTCCAGTCATCCAAGTCATTTGACAAGGGAATACGTGTATCGAGCCAGAATTGCTCCGTCAGTTTTTCCCAAGTTGATTTATCGATGACATCTTCGATGGCATTCCAGTTAATGGCTTTGTAGTAAGTTTCCATTTGAAATCTCTTTCTGTGTTTAATATTGCGAACTCACAATTATTCTATTTTATCATAATTCTAGAGGAATATCGTACAAAAAGTCGGAAGCCCGACTTTTTGTTATTTCATAGTATAGATGCTTATTCCAGTCTAGTTTAGCAGGGTGAATGAATCACTAATCTGAGAAAATGTAATTTTCTCAAGCAAAGATTAAATCACACAGCTTTCACATTGGTTAGCACCAACTTCTCCACCATCGTCTGTAAAGGTACGGACGTAGTAGATAGACTTGATACCTTTGTTGAAGGCATAGTTACGAAGGATAGACAAGTCACGTGTCGTTTGTTTGTTTTCTTTCTTCCATTCGTAAAGGCCTGTTGGAATATCACTACGCATGAAGAGTGTGAGTGAAAGTCCTTGGTCCACGTGCTCAGTCGCAGCAGCATAAACATCAATGACCTTACGCATATCCATGTCATAAGCAGAAGTGTAGTAAGGAATTGTTTCTGTTGACAAACCAGCAGCAGGATAGTAGATCTTACCAATTTTCTTCTCTTGGCGTTCTTCGATACGTTGCGTAATTGGGTGAATAGAGGCAGAAACATCGTTGATGTAGCTGATAGAACCATTTGGCGCTACAGCAAGTCGGTTTTGGTGGTAAAGTCCATCTGCTTTAACTTTATCACGAAGTTCAGCCCAGTCAGCAGCACTCGGGATAAAGACATCTTTGAAGAGTTCTTTGACACGGTCTGATTTTGGAACAAACTCGCCAGTCACATACTTGTCGAAGTAGCTTCCGTTAGCATAGTCTGATTTGTCAAAGTTGTGGAAGGTAACACCACGTTCACGTGCGATATTGTTTGACTCAACCAAGGTCCAGTAGTTCATAAGCATAAAGTAGATGCTTGTAAATTCAACAGACTCAGGTGATCCGTATTCGATCAATTGTTGAGCAAGATAGCTGTGAAGTCCCATAGCTCCAAGTCCAAATGTATGAGCTTGGCTGTTTCCGTGGTCGATAGTAGGAACAGCGACGATGTGTGAACTATCTGTAACGAAAGTAAGGGCACGAACCATAGCACGGATGGAGCGACCAAAGTCAGGTGAAGTCATCATGTTGACCACGTTTGTTGAACCAAGGTTACATGAGACATCAGTACCCATTTTTAGGAACTCCTGAGCATCATTGATAAGACTTGGTTCTTGGACTTGAAGAATCTCTGAACACAAGTTACTCATGATAATCTTACCATCAACTGGATTTGCACGGTTAGCAGTATCAATGTTAACGACATAAGGATAGCCAGATTCCTGTTGCAATTTAGAAATCTCAGTTTCCAAATCACGCGCCTTGATTTTTGTCTTACGGATGTTTGGATTTGCAACCAATTCATCGTATTTTTCAGTGATATCAATATAGTTGAAAGGTACGCCATACTCTTTTTCAACAGAATAAGGACTGAAGAGATACATTTCTTCGTTTTTACGTGCTAATTCGTAGAATTTATCTGGTACCACAACACCAAGTGATAAAGTCTTCACACGAACTTTTTCATCGGCATTTTCTTTCTTAGTTGAAAGGAAGGCGATAATGTCTGGGTGGAAGACGTTGAGGTAAACAACCCCAGCACCTTGACGTTGACCAAGTTGGTTAGAGTAAGAAAAGCTATCTTCGAAAAGCTTCATAACTGGAACGACACCAGAAGCCGCACCTTCATATCCTTTGATAGGGGCTCCAGCTTCACGAAGGTTGTTGAGGGAAATTCCGACACCGCCTCCGATACGTGAAAGCTGAAGAGCTGAGTTGATAGAACGTCCGATAGAGTTCATATCATCTGTTACCTGAATCAAGAAACAGGATACCAATTCACCACGACGTGCACGACCTGCATTTAAGAAAGATGGTGTAGCAGGTTGGTAGCGTTGGTGGATGATTTCATTTGCGATATCAGTTGCGATAGTTTCATTGCCATCAGCAAAGTAAAGAGCGTTAAAGAAGACACGGTCTTCCATGCTCTCAAGATAGTATTCCCCATCATTAGTTTTCAAGGCATATTGATTGTAAAACTTGTATGCTGCCATGAATGACTTGAATTGGAAGTTTTGATCTTTAATAAATTGATAAAGCTCTTCTAAGAATTCTGGACGATATTTCTTGATAAATGCTGTTTCGATATAGTTGTGTTCAATGAGGTAATTGATTTTATCTTTGATTGAATCAAAAACCATAGTGTTTGGAACTACATTTTCTTTAAAGAAGGCATCCAAGGCTTCCTTATCTTTATGAAGCATGATTTGTCCATTGACAGGACGGTTGATTTCGTTATTGAGACGGAAGTAAGTCACGTCCTCAAGATGTTTTAATCCCATAAAATTTCCCTTATCTAATTACAAAAGAAAGGCTTCTAAGTTAGCCCTAGAAGCAGTTTCTTCTGGATGATGTACTAAGATTATGCTAATTGTTTCAGTTTCCTGGTTGGAAACCTGAAAAGACTTCAGTTGGTGTTTGGATAACAGGAGCTGCGCTGAAACCGAGCTCTTTAACTTGATCGATGTACTCAGGTTGCTCATCAAGGTTGATTTCACGATAAGTGACATTATTACTGTCCAAGAAACGTTTGGTCATCTTACATTGGACACAATTGTTTTTAGAATAAACGGTTACCATTGTGTAACTCCTCTTTAAAATTTAATACTATCCTAGTATATCAGAAAATAAAATTTTGTCAATGATTTAGAACTAAATATAGTGGTATGTTTTTATGAAGAACCTACCTAAACACAATATATAGTGTTTTTAAGTGTAAAATAGCAAAAGAATATCCTACAGATTGTTTTTTGGAAAACTATATCCTGTGTTTTGTTATTTAGGATAGAAGATTTTCAGCAAGTTATCTGAAAGGAAATCGAATAAATCCCATAAAATGCTTGAAAAAAACCTAGAAGATGATATAATACCAAATTGTAAGGGTTATCACATATAACTCAAAAAAGAAAGAACAAAAGGAGAGTCAAACTATGGCTTCTAAAGATTTCCACGTAGTGGCAGAAACAGGTATTCACGCACGTCCAGCAACATTGTTGGTACAAACTGCTAGCAAATTTGCTTCAGATATCACTCTTGAGTACAAAGGTAAATCAGTTAACCTTAAATCAATCATGGGTGTTATGAGTCTTGGTGTTGGCCAAGGTGCTGACGTAACTATCTCAGCTGAAGGTGCAGATGCAGATGACGCTATCGCTGCAATCTCAGAAACAATGGAAAAAGAAGGATTGGCATAAGGAAAATGACAGAAATGCTTAAAGGAATCGCAGCATCTGATGGTGTTGCAGTTGCAAAAGCATATCTACTCGTTCAACCGGATTTGTCATTCGAGACTGTTTCAGTCGAAGATACAAACGCAGAAGAGGCTCGTTTGGATGTTGCTCTTGAAGCTTCTCAAAACGAGCTTTCTCTTATCCGCGAGAAGGCTGTAGGTACGCTTGGTGAAGAAGCGGCTCAAGTTTTTGACGCTCATTTGATGGTTCTTTCTGACCCAGAATTGATCGGTCAGATTAAAGAAACAATCCGTGCTAAGAAAGTCAATGCTGAAGCAGGTCTTAAAGAAGTGACTGACATGTTCATCACTATCTTTGAAGGCATGGAAGATAACCCATACATGCAAGAACGTGCAGCGGATATCCGCGACGTGACAAAACGTGTGTTGGCTAACCTTCTTGGTAAAAAATTGCCAAACCCAGCTTCTATCAATGAAGAAGTAATCGTAATTGCGCATGACTTGACACCATCTGATACAGCTCAATTGGACAAAAACTTTGTAAAAGCTTTTGTAACTAATATTGGTGGACGTACAAGCCACTCAGCTATCATGGCACGTACACTTGAAATTGCAGCTGTATTGGGAACAAATAACATCACTGAAGTGGTGAAAGACGGCGATATCCTTGCCGTTAACGGAATCACTGGTGAAGTCATTATCAACCCAACAGATGAACAAGCGGCAGAATTTAAAGCAGCTGGTGAAGCTTATGCTAAACAAAAAGCTGAATGGGCACTTTTGAAAGATGCTCAAACAGTGACTGCTGACGGTAAACACTTCGAGTTGGCTGCTAACATCGGTACTCCAAAAGATGTTGAAGGTGTTAACAACAACGGTGCTGAAGCTGTTGGACTTTACCGTACAGAGTTCTTGTACATGGATTCTCAAGACTTCCCAACAGAAGACGAGCAGTATGAAGCATACAAGGCTGTTCTTGAGGGAATGAATGGTAAACCAGTAGTTGTTCGTACTATGGACATCGGTGGAGATAAGGAACTTCCTTACTTCGATATGCCACACGAAATGAACCCATTCCTTGATTCCGTGCTCTTCGTATCTCTATTTCTGAAACTGGAGATGCTATGTTCCGTACACAAATCCGTGCTCTTCTTCGTGCTTCTGTTCATGGTCAATTGCGTATCATGTTCCCAATGGTTGCCCTATTGAAAGAATTCCGTGCAGCTAAAGCAGTTTATGAAGAAGAAAAAAACAAACCTTCTTGCTGAAGGTGTTGCAGTTGCGGATGACATCCAAGTTGGTATCATGATTGAAATCCCTGCAGCAGCCATGCTTGCAGACCAATTTGCAAAAGAAGTTGACTTCTTCTCAATTGGTACAAATGACTTGATCCAATACACAATGGCAGCAGACCGTATGAACGAACAAGTTTCATACCTTTACTCAACCATACAACCCATCAATCCTTCGTTTGATCAACAACGTTATCAAAGCAGCTCACGCTGAAGGTAAATGGGCTGGTATGTGTGGTGAGATGGCTGGTGACCAAACAGCTGTTCCACTTCTTGTCGGAATGGGCTTGGATGAGTTCTCTATGTCAGCTACATCTGTACTTCGTACACGTAGCTTGATGAAGAAACTGGACACTGCTAAGATGGAAGAGTACGCTAACCGTGCCCTTACAGAGTGTTCAACAATGGAAGAAGTCCTTGAACTTCAAAAAGAATACGTTAACTTCGATTAATGTCATTAACCTTGTAACCTAGTTGCAAGGTTTTTTGATGCATTTTGGGAAAGTATAGTCTTATAATACTCTTCGAAAATCAAATTCAAACCACGTCAGCTTCGCCTTGCCGTACTCAAGTACTGCCTACGGCTAGCTTCCTAGTTTGCTCTTTGATTTTCATTGAGTATAAAGTCCACTTTTCAATGAGTCAGAGGCATGATATAATAGGGTGAAACAAATAGAATAAGAGAGAAACCATGTCTAAAGAAATTGATATTGAGTATTACCATCAGTTAGCCTTGCAAAAGCAAAAGGAGCACCGTAAAGTTTTAGCCAATTTAAAGAAAAAGCCACCAAAAAATTTAGATAAGATAGCCCAGCAGATTCACCAAGAAGTTTTTGCTGAGATTGATTGTACGGCCTGTGCTAACTGTTGTAAGACGTTGGGGCCTGACTTTAAAGAAGCGGATATTACACGAATCGCCAAGTACTTTAAGATGAAATTACCAGCTTTTGAAGCGGAGTTTCTGCAGGTAGATGAAGATGGGGACAAGGTTTTCAAATCCATGCCCTGCCCATTTTTAGGAGGAGATAATCTCTGTTCTATCTATGACGTTCGTCCAAAGGCCTGCAGGGAGTTCCCCCATACAGACCGTAAAAAAATCCATCAAATTAACCATTTGACGATTAAGAATACCTTGACCTGTCCAGCAGCCTATCTCTTTGTTGAGAAATTAAAGGATAAGTTGTAGATATGTGCACTCTTCATTCTCACACAGAAGTGAGCTCCCTATTTTCTCTATCCCATTTATTTTTATAAAGATACCAGTCTAACTCTGTAGAAATACTTTCTATGGAGTTTTCTTTTTATGGACTATTTTGAAAAATCATCAATTTATTTTTGTAAAAAAAGCAGATATAAGGATTTTTTTAAGCAAGTCAACGTATACTTATACAAATCAAAAGAAAGAGGTGCGGATATGAATTATCTAGTTATTCCAGCATACCAACCCGATTTTAATCTGCTAATACTGATTGAAAAAATTCACAAGAAGGGTGATTTTTCTATCATTGTGATTGATGATGGTAGTTCTCCTGAATGTCAAGAAATATTTGCTCAAGCTGAAAACTATGGGACTGTACTTCGTCATCAAGTCAATCAAGGTAAGGGACAGGCTTTGAAAACAGCTTTTGCTTACATTCAATCACTCAAGATTCCTGGAACTATCGTCACAGCAGATGCAGATGGTCAACACAAGATTTGGGACATATTCCGTACCAGTAACAAGGCGAACGAAAATCCTAGCACTCTTGTTCTTGGTGTTCGTGCTTTTACTGGCAAGGTTCCCTTACGTAGTCGTTTTGGAAATAGCTTGACCCGTATCTTATTTAAAATTCAAACAGGTGTAGCCGTTTCGGATACGCAGACAGGACTTCGTGCTTTCACGACAGACTTGATTCCTTTTATGATGGAAGTGGAAGGTCAACGCTATGAGTATGAAATGAACATGCTGTTGGAAGTCAGCAAGCAATTTTCTATTTTGGAAGTTCCTATTGAAACAGTCTATATAAACGACAATCAAGCTTCTCACTTCCGACCTATTAGAGATGGGTTAATAATTTACAAAAACATTTTTAAATTCGCTCTTTCATCATTCAGTAGTTTTATCGTAGATTACCTGGTTTATGCTCTCTCCATTCTATGCTTGAGCTTTATTCCATCGGGGTTACGCCTTATCCTCTCAAATGGGCTGGCTCGTGTTACTAGCTGTATCCTCAACTTTTCGACTAATAAAAAATTGGTATTTAAAAATAAAGCAAGTAATTTAAAAACAGGTGTAGGTTATTTAATGCTGTCTCTTGTTCTATTTTTCTTAGATACTCTCCTAATTAGCCTTTTTAATACAGGTTTCGGAATCAATTTATTCATGGCTAAAATTTTTGTAGGAATGCTTCTCTTTGTGGTATCTTGGACTGTTCAAACACGATTTATTTTCAAAGAAAGGACTTGTTATCCAGTATGAAATTTTTTAAGAAAGCTTATCTATACGCCTCGGTTTTTAGCTTGCTTCTGACAATTTCCTTTACCTATTCGATGTTAAAGACCTTTGTACTCTCTGAAACGATTTCCACTGTATCAAATACTAGCTTTACGTCTAACACCGTAGTAGAAATCCAAGCAGCAAAAAATGCCCAAGTGACGGATACCAGCTATTCAGATGGAAATATCAGTGTCAATCTAACTAAAAAGACGGTGAATGAAACGCAAACCTATGTGGCGGATGTGACTCTGAGCTCTGCAGATTATCTGAAAACAGCCTTAGCTCAAAACTCCTATGGAAGCAACGTTACAGCCAAAACTTCTGTGACAGCTGCTGAAAACAATGCTATTTTAGCTATTAACGGTGACTACTATGGAGCCAATAGCTCTGGTTATGTTATCCGGAATGGAGTTGTCTATCGAGATAGTGCCCGTGACAATTCAAGTAATGGTGATTTGGCTATTTACAAGGACGGTTCCTTTAAAATCATCTACGAGAACCAAGTTTCAGCCGACCAATTGGTTCAAGATGGTGTAGTCAATTTACTGGCGTTTGGCCCTTCTCTAGTTGAAAATGGGGAAATCTCTGTCGGCACTAATGCAGAAGTTGGTCAGGCTATGGCTTCAAATCCTCGTACAGCTATCGGGATTATCGATGAAAACCACTATATCATCGTCGTTTCGGATGGTCGTACCTCTGAGAGCAAGGGGTTGTCTCTTTACCAGATGGCAGAAGTGATGAAGTCGTACGGAGTGAAGACAGCCTATAACCTTGATGGCGGTGGATCCTCAACTCTCTACTTTAACGGTCAGGTGATTAATAAACCAACTACAGGTGGAAGCAAGATATCAGAAAGGGCGGTGAGTGATATTGTCTACATCGGTTACTAAATCAAAAATAAACGCCTCAAAAAGACATTCGTTAGCTATAGTCTTCTAACTATTTTCTTTTTAGCATTTAGTCGTATCTACGAGTCCTATAGTTTTGGGGAAACTTCACTTCATATGCACTATCTTTTTGTAGGTCCTCTAGTAGGGGGCATCATTTTGACATTATTGTTGAAAAACATTCCAAACTTAGCGCGGCTCAGTCTAAACTTGTGGAATTCGGCAGTTGCAGTTCTAACAACTGGAATGCTCTTTCGTGGGATCATCAATCTATCAGGTCGTTCAACCACCCTAGATCAACCCTACTGGTATGTTAGTATTGCCTTTACTATTTTGGCTATAGCATCGCTTTTCTTTCAGAAGAAAAACAGTAAGGAATTAGCTTAAAAATGAAGAAACTGGTTGTTGAGTGGAACATCCAGTTTTTTGATATAAGAATTGTAAAAGGTAGATGGACTCTTTGAAATAGAAAGAGTGATACTCTTCAAAAATCTCTTCAAACCACGTCAACATCGCCTTGCCGTATATATGTGACTGACTTCGTCAGTTCTATCTGCAACCTCAAAACAGTGTTTTGAGCTGACTTCGTCAGTTCTATCTACAACCTCAAAACAGTACTTTGAGCAACCTGCGGCTAGTTTCCTAGTTTGCTCTTTGATTTTCATTGAGTATGAATTCTTTTAAACGTGAGATAAGATTAAAAGGGCTATCAAGTTATGTAGCCCTTTTGAGTTATACAAGAAACTTACCATGCAAAAGCTGTCGTTGGGGCATTGACCGCCTCTAACCACTGTTTATTTTTTACGGGGCATAGAGTTACGGATATACCTGCCATATCCAAACTGGTCATAAATGTTCCTGATTTTATAAAGGTAATAGTGATTCCTTCAATTTCTAAGAGTTGAAGGAGATCGTTGATAAATATGCCCATTTCTAGGTTGCTGCTAGTACCTAGATTATTTACAAGCAATATAAATTGATCACTATTTTTCCAATGATAGTGTAATCTTAATTTGCTTATAATTTCATTTGCTAGGATTTCTGATGATTGGAATGGGACGATACGATAACCTTCTTCGCCATGTATGCCCAATACCATAGGAAATATTTCCTTCTTCCAAGTTAAATAGTGGAAGGGTAGCTTGGGGGAGACTAGCGGATTTCGTTGCAAAGCCAATCGTTGCGATTTCAGGAGCAAGCTGATGCCCCAAATCAGTTAGTTGCTCGATGTTAGCACCGTTCTGAGCCGCATATCCTAGGATTTTATGAAGTAAAATGGTCCCCTGCAAAGCCCTCTACCTCTAATTTGAAATCTATTGCGAGGTTCAATGGAAATATCGTCGTGTGCTAGACTATAGCCGACCTTAATTCCTTCTTGTCTAGCAGTATTAATGGCCGAGCTAAATTCTTTGATGTCTGCTTCGAAATTTTTAACAATGATGAAGACACCATGACCATTGTTTAAAAAAACGAATGGACTCTAAGATTTCATTTCTTGTAGGTGGAGTAAATAATTGGCCATAGATAGCAGCGGTCAGCATGCCTTTTCCCACATATCCAATATGAGCAGGTTCGTGACCTGAACCTCCACCCGACAATATTGGAACCTGATCAGGATTACGATTTTTGATAGACTAGTGGTAAAGTAGGGTGTTTTTCTAATTCAGGATGACTGCTGACAGTTGCTGAAATGTAACTTGAAATAATTTTTTGTTTATGATTTGAAATAAATGTCATTGTGGTCTCTTTCCAATAATCGTCATGATGAGATAGTCTGGTTGTGGAACTGGACTTTTTTTATTGACGTAAGCCTTCACGATTTCTGCTAGAGCGTGTGAATGATAGTCTAGCAAAAAACAAGTATAGGCAGATGAATCAATATCAATATGACCATATTCTCTTAAAATTTTTGATACAAGCAAGCGACAGTAGTTTATAAAGTGGTCATAGAAGTTATTTTGCCCTTGAATATCAAAAAGTTGAATATAAAAGTCGCGCTCTTGTTCGAAATAAAGAAATAATTCTTGTAATAGTTTTTGGCCCGAAATGAAGTCCAAGTTATTAGTGATATACTCGGTTAAGTCAGTTTCAAAAATCCAGTCTAGCAGTTCATATTTGTCAAGAAAGTGATTATAAAAGGTCTGTCTACGAATGCCAGCTGATTCCATGATATCTACAATGGAGATTTTGTCAAATTCTCTAGTAGCTAATAGGTCTCTAAATGCCTTGGCAATCCGTTTTTTTGTAATAAGTGATGATGCCATAGGAAGCCTTTCTTTTACTTACTTCATTTTACCAAAAATTTTTTTAAATGGGTTTAAAAGGGGACAAATAATAGAATCTGTCCCTTATCAGCCAACAGTAAAAAATATATAATGAAAGCGAAAACAAAGGTACATGCCGAAAGGAGTTTCTCATGAAAAAAATTATAAATGAACCAACACAAGTTGTTGATGAAATGTTGCAGGGCTTGTCATTCATGCATGATGACCTGGTAGAACGCTTAGATGGTTTTGATGTCATCGTTAGAAAGGCAGAAAAGACAGGAAAAGTTGGACTCATTTCAGGTGGAGGTTCAGGACATGAACCAAGTCATGCTGGATTTGTAGGAGATGGAATGTTGTCTGCGGCCATTTGTGGAGCAGTCTTCACTTCACCTACTCCAGACCAAATTTTAGAAGCCATTAAGGCGGCTGATGAAGGGGCTGGAGTTTTCATGGTCATCAAGAACTATTCTGGGGACATCATGAACTTTGAAATTGCACAAGAACTTGCTGAGATGGAAGGTATTGATGTAGCAAGTGTTGTAGTCGATGATGATATTGCGGTTGAAAATAGTCTCTATACCCAAGGTCGTCGAGGTGTTGCAGGTACTATATTAGTCCATAAAATTTTGGGTGATGCGGCTCGTTCTGGTAAATCATTAGCCCAAATGAAGGACTTGGCCGATAAACTTGTCTTAGAAATTAAAACAATTGGATTGGCCTTATCTGGAGCAACCGTTCCTGAAGTTGGGAAACCAGGCTTTGTTCTAGAAGATGATGAATTTGAATATGGTGTTGGTATTCACGGTGAGCCGGGATATAAAAAAGAGAAAATGCAACCTTCAGCACAATTAGCTTCAGAATTGGTTGAAAAATTATCTGAAGGTTTCCAACTTAAAGCTGGTGAACGCTATGGCCTTCTCATCAATGGTTTAGGAAGTACCCCTCTTATGGAGCAATATGTATTTGCAAATGATGTGGCTAAATTACTCCATGAAAAAGGTGTTCAGTTGGCATTTAAGAAAATTGGAAACTATATGACTTCAATTGATATGGCTGGCTTGTCATTAACATTGATTCGATTGGCAGATGATGAGTGGTTGGATGCTCTAAATGCACCTGTTACTACACCAGCTTGGTAAAAATCAAGGAGGAAATGTCGCATGAATGCTGAACAAGCTCTTGAATGGATGAAGCTTTTTAATGAAAAGATTCAGGAACAGAAAGATTATCTTAGTGAGCTAGACACTCCTATAGGAGATGGAGACCACGGTGGAAATATGGCGCGTGGAATGGCTGCAGTTATGGAAAACTTGGAAGGAAAGCAATTTGAGACAAGCAGTGATGTTTTTAAAGTTGTTTCAATGCAACTACTGAGTAAGGTAGGCGGTGCTTCTGGTCCCTTGTATGGCTCTGCTTTTATGGGAATGTCCAAGGCTGATTCTAATTCGAAATTAGAAGAAATCTTACAAAGTGGTCTGGATATGATTGTCAAACGTGGGAAAGCAGAAGTTGGAGAAAAGACAATGGTTGACGTTTGGACTCCTGTTATTGCTGCCTTGTCTGATGGCCAATTGACTCAAGAGGTTATTGATGAGGTAGTGAATGCTACAAAAGATTTACTTGCAACTAAAGGAAGGGCATCTTATGTAGGAGAACGTTCTCTTGGACATATTGATCCTGGGTCATTCTCATCCGGATTACTCTTTACTGCTCTTTTAGAAACTGGGGTGGTTTAATGGGAAGTATTGGTCTTGTTATCGTTTCACATTCCAAAAACATTGCACAAGGTGTTGTTGAACTGATTAGTGAAGTTGCTAAAGATGTTCCGATTACTTATGTAGGAGGAACCGAAGATGGAGGAATTGGAACTAGTTTTGATCAAGTAGATAGGGTTGTTTCCGAAAATCCAGCAGATACTTTACTTGCCTTTTTTGACCTAGGCTCTGCTAAAATGAACTTAGAAATGGTGGCTGATTTCAGTGATAAAAGTATCGTCATCAACAGGGTTCCAATTGTAGAAGGTGCTTATACTGCAGCTTCTCTTCTTCAGGCTGGTGCAGAACAATCAGTTATTCAAGCACAGTTGGCGGAGCTTGAAATTAATAAATAAGGAATTTTCCTATTATTCCGTCTATAGATGACTTATTTATTACCTCTACTATCAAATTTTAAGTAAATGATTTCAAAATCAGAAAGGGATTGCTTTTAGGGCAGTTCCTTTTTAATGTAAAAGGAGTAGAATCATAGAGTTTCTAAATTGTTAATCATTCAAAACTGATTGTGATAGGACTATTCTAGCTTTAGAATTCTTCAAAAATTAAAATTTAAGGCAATCAATGGCATAGAATAGTGCAAAAACATTTAGTTTATAGGAATTCTAGGTCTAGAATTACATGGATATTTATGAAAACCGGGGTATTCGATAGTTAGGATAGTTCTATTCTAAAAAGATTTGGGTTGTCAATCTTATAGAATAGTAGTTTGACAATGAATTTTGTTGAAAGATTCCTTGTTTTATGGTAGTCTAAAGTAAAAGAAAGCCTTATCATTATATTTGTATCTTTAATCTGACTTGCTTTATGTCTAAAAGAGGGATAGATTTTTGTGGACTGCAAATAACAATTATATTTTCACTTGCAGAAATGTATTTCAACTTTACCTAATGTAGAAGAAGGAAATATCATGAAATGCTTATGACTTGTTGGAAAAAGAATGTGAACTAAAAATGAATTCCCTTTGCATATTAGGAGTGGGTAGATGAGTAATCTAGAGTCAATTCGTAAAGCGCATATCATCGTGTGGGGTGTCTACCTATTTTTATCATTAAGGGCGCCTCTAATTAGCAGCACTGAGTATTTCTTACTTATTTTTTTAGCGTTTCTCTATTCAATAGTATCGCTACCTATATACTCTGTGAAGAATAAAATAGTATCTATTTGTTTGGCTATAAACTCGATTCTGTTAATGAGTTTTCCAATTTTAATCAATAAATTTTTCCCAGGAAACGTTTCTACTTATATCTTATTAATAAGTGTTTTTATCTTGGAGTTCTTAATCTTTAATAAAATTGGTAGAGATTTTGATACTAGATTAGCTAGTGAATATAGGAAAAATCAGTCAGTTTAAAAAGTAAGATGTCTCAATCTCCTTGGATTAAATATTTAGAGATTTCTAGTTTTATATTAACTATATTTCCATTTATTCTTCATGGTACAGTTGCTAATCGTGTATTGACTCTTATCTTTTTGATAAAAAAATTTGTGTAGATACTACGATAAAGTTTCTATTAAACATAATCTTTAAGACAAGTGAGGTAATGAGAAGGAGGATATTATCTCTTTTTGTACTAGATTTGATTGTCTATTTATTTTTAGGCTATGTTTTAGCAATGCAGAATGATGGATATCTGTTTTCAATTCTACTAATTTTTTTCTAATTTTTTTCACTTCCCTTTATCAGAGAAAAAGAGTATGAATTATTTAAAAAAATAAGAAATGAGATAAATAGGGTCAAATCTTAGTTTTCTTTAAAATCAAATCAGGTAGAGAAAAGTTATCTTATCTAGGTGACGGAGAGATAAAAACGAAGTTGTCCATCGTTAGAATACTATCCTAGCCATGCCACATTAAGGAGGAGAAATCTTATGGCACTCGTATCACTAAATAATGATGTTGATCTTGACTCAGGAAAAAAATGAGCTACCTTAAATGGGAAATTATCTCTCAATAACGAAGTTCTTTCTTTTGGGATAGATTTTACAGTAAACATAGCAATTGCTTATTTTATGGGAGACCCAATATGTTTAAACTAAGTGATAAAACCAGAATAATATTTGCTATTATAGGAGCAAGTTCCATATTGATTAGTATGTATCTTATACCTTTTTATTAAAACTGAAAATCAATTTTTGGGAAATACTTTTTATTTATAGTAGGTGTATTACTAATTGGAATTTCATTACTTATACTCAATGAAAATCAAAGAGTAAACTAGGAAACTAGCTGCAGGCTGTACTTGAGTACGGCAAGGCGACGTTGACGCGGTTTGAAGAGATTTTCGAAGAGTATTATTCCAAAAATAAATTTTGGAATAGTATTAGTGAGTAGGTAATCATTTCTTGATTAGATTGTTTAATGCTATTGATGAATGGAATGAAAAATGTAACAATGACTTAAGGAAAGGATGATAGTATTATGATGGTTGTTTTAATTTCAGTGGTTGTATTTCTGTATTTTGTAATTACAGAATATTTTTAAGAATAGTTATATTGACTGTATAGTATTTCTGTCATTGCTAATTTCTCATTTGATATGGGATTACTATTTTTGCCCAGTCAAGTCTTATTGGTATTAAGTGGAGTAAATTTGCTGTCAAGATTTTTCAAAAAAGAGAAGTCAATAATTTACTAATGAATTATTAAGACGAAAAGGTAAAATTGGGATATTTAAAATGAAACATTTTTTTGCAGGATTTGGTGAAATAAACTTTATAAATTATCTATTGTATATATGTGTAGGACTAGCCCCTCTTTTTCATATATATTTCATAGGTTCGGAAATGAGTTTTGTGAAAATAGTATTATCTATTCTGGGAGTCATATTTGTATGTATTTTAACCATTGCTCGAATTTATAGAAGATTTTTTTCTATAATAAAACTAAACTTGATTAGAATAGTATGGGGTAGTTAATCAATTGGAACGATTATTCTTTGTGATACTATACCACTTTTAAATTTTTACATTAAACAGCCTAATGAAGTGAAAGTTGTTTATCTTAGAAAGGAAAAACTCAAATTGTCCTACAAATTTTTACTCTTCGACCTAGACCACACTCTTCTTGATTTTGATGCTGCTGAGGATGTTGCTTTAACGCAACTTCTAAAAGAAGAAGGGGTTACAGATATTCAGGCTTATAAAGATTATTACATTCCTATGAACAAGGCTCTCTGGAAGGACTTGGAGCAAAAGAAAATTAGTAAACAAGAGCTGGTTAACACGCGCTTTTCTCGTTTATTTGCTCATTTTGAACAGGAAAAGGACGGTAGTTTTTTAGCCCAGCGTTACCAATTTTACCTTGCTCAGCAGGGGCAAACCTTTTCAGGCGCTCATGAACTCTTGGACAGCCTCATCGAGCGAGATTATGAGCTGTATGCTGCGACAAATGGAATTACTGCCATTCAGACAGGGCGTTTGGCTCAATCTGGTCTAGCACCTTATTTCAATCAAGTCTTTATCTCTGAACAATTGCAAACACAAAAACCTGATGCTCTCTTTTATGAAAAGATTGGTCAGCAGATTATAGGCTTTAGAAAAGAAAAGACACTGATGATTGGAGATTCTCTAACCGCCGACATTCAAGGTGGCAATAATGCTGGGATTGACACCATCTGGTACAATCCTCATGACCTCGAAAATCACACACAAGCCCAGCCGACTTACGAAGTCCATTCTTATCAAGACTTGCTGGATTGTTTAGATAAACTGTAAAAAGTGGTTTCCATAGCCACTTTTTGCTATAATAGAGGCAGTAAAAACGAAGGAGTAGTAAATGATGTCAAGACCAGCTCTTTCTCTTTATGCACCATTGTATACACTAAAGGAAGTTGATCAAAATATCTGGATAGTAGACGGTGATTTGATTCAAATGGATATGAAGGTCTTTCAAACTACCTTTTCAGACACGTATGACGGTGGTTAAGTTAAATGATGGCAAACTCTGGATTCATTCTCCCATCGCGCCAAACGAGGAGCTCTTTACTGAACTGGATGCTATGGGCAGAGTCGCTTACCTGATTTCTCCAAATAAGATTCACTATACCTATATTGCAGATTGGAAAAAAAGATATCCTCATGCGCAAGCATGGTCTAGTCCAGGAGTTGAAGAGAGAGCGAAAAGTCAGAAAGTAAAGCTGGTATTTGATGCTCCCTTAACAGATGAGTCTCCTGACTTATGGTCTGACGAGATTGAACAGCTTATTTTTAAGGGAAGTTCTGTGATTGAAGAAGTGGTGTTTTTTCATAAATCAACTAAAACACTCATTGTAACAGACCTTATAGAGAATTTTGAACCGGAAAAGATAGCTAGTCCAATCCGAAGAAAAATCTATCGGTTAGCCCGAGTAACAGCCCCTGATGGGCAAACTCCTATCGATTATAGGATGACCTTTTTTAGAAGACAAATAGAGGCAAAGGTTTCCTTTTCTCGTATGTTAAACTGGGAACCTGATAAGATTATACTTGCACACGGCCTATGCTTTTTTGAGAATGGTACGGATGAATTAAGACGTGCTTTTAGATGGATACGGTAAAGGAGAGAAAGATGCAACACGTCTT
>BNJS01002193.1_pt1 | contig 30226 bp, 31 predicted proteins | sample 8540461 | NCBI WGS metagenome assembly BNJS01 (sample SAMD00202454, study PRJDB9452) | human saliva metagenome | isolation source: human saliva | place: Japan | reverse complement strand
CCCCCGACATCTTACTCCCCCGCCTTAGACGACCGATGGAGGGCGGACACCAGAAAAATGGTCAGTTCCCTCCTACAGGTATTCGTCCCGCATGCGAGACGTGTAGTCGTTCGTATGCCGGGACGTGAAATCAATCGTTGCCCAATCACCGCACCAACTAAGCGGTCCGCATACACACCTGCAGTCGTCTACAAACCAACCCATGGGGCATCCCCACGAGCGCTGTAATTATGGGGTCGTGTGGCGCGGAAGGGTGCCACAAGAGGAGCGACGAGGGACTGCTGATTATAGGGCAGGATGCTGGAAGAATTCGCTTCACGCTGCGTGGCTGCTTCCTCGATGCAGCCCACCGATTTTTGATGCGTAAGCCCTGCTTCCCACGAAGCCTAAAGGGCTGACATATCGAGGTTATCTGTGTGGCTTGAAGCCCACATAGCGCAAGCCTCGTGCAGTAGTGTCAAATACAAACCAATTTTAGTTAGACCAATGGCACATTTTATAGTGGTTTCAAAAGAATAGCGAGGCTGCGACTCTCGTCCCCTCATCTGTACTCCTACCAGTCTGGAAGCACTCTCCAAGGAAGGTTATCGCCCCGAGCGCGACAACGAGATCCGCATCGTCTATAAGAACGAAGGCATCTTCTGCTGCTTCTACCGTGAGGATGACCTGAGTTCCTCCTCGTACGTGCCGCACAGGCGTGCAGCCTTCGATGACTGGCTGAAAGCCTTCCTATACAAAGTATGCGCTAAGACGGACTTCGACCAGAGGTCAGTAAAGTACCACGTCGATGAAGAAGACGATATCGATCTTCTCGGTCGAAGCCTTCATCGTACCTAGTACGCCCATCGACCGCCTCGCGCTCCGCGTGGTGACGCTCTGCGTGCTCGACGGTCGCCTTCTACCACCCGCGCCCTCAAGCGGCTCGTCGAAGAGTACAACAAGGAGAATGGTGACGATAGCGAGACCAACAACCTATCGCTCCGACGACCCTCTCTGACAATCACCTCCTCTCGTAGGGGTCTCGGCAGACTACGAAGCACTTCTAAAACAGTACTCCAGACGCACATCACGTCATCCTTGACGTGGGATGGCGGACATTTCTGGACAAATAGCCAGAAGTCAGGGATGCTGGCACAGCTTGCTATTCGTAAATAAATGCTAACTTTACCGCTGTAAACTCCCACTGTGCGCCTCTCCGCAGGAGGTGAAAAAGCCGCAGCGTGGTACTAAGACAACGGATATATAGAATAATAAAAGACGTACTGGACTTATGAAGACAATGAAGCTATTCCTCCTGATGGGTGGAAACCACCATCGAGGTACAGCTGCCCTGGCGCAGACCGACAACAAGTACCTCGACGACGCCTACTATCGCCGCAGCGACCTCAAGAAGATCGATAAGGAAAGAGCGCCGCAAGTGGGCTACGCCGCGCGCGCCGCCGAGAAGGTGAGCGTGAAGCCTGGGGAAAGGAACAGGCTGCACTCATCGCCAACTACAAGAAGAAGCAGAGTGAGATCGTGAGATCGATGCATACAATAGGCGCCTCTCCTGCCGAAGATACCATCACGCTGACCCGCAGCGAGCTGGGTATCTGCTCAGGGCAGCGCCAGAAGGATATTGGTGCAGAGATCTACATATTTCTCCTCTCGTCTCAGTCGCTTCTACGGGATGGCTCGATGACGATCCAGGGTCTTTCGTCGCGTCTCATCGACGCAGACCCTTGGTACAGTGATATCGACTACCGCTATGCGGGACCCGATGTCTATGTACGCGTAAGGAGCAGCGATCCCTTCTGGGGTAGCCGCTTCGGCTGGGGTGCCAGCTGGGGCTGGGAGTACCGTGGTATGATCCTTCACACCTCCTCTTACTACTACGGTTACCCCCACTACTATGGCAGCTGGTATGGGGGCTACTACGATCCCTACTACTATGGCTACACCCGTGGCTACTATGGTGGGTATTACGGCTCTCGCTATGGAGGCTGGTATGACGGCTACTACGGTGGCTATTATCCTGGCTACTACTACGGCTATGCCGCAGGGGCTGCTACGCGTGCCTACAACGAGCGCTACTATAACAATCCCTACTCGCCGCGAGAACCGCTCGACGACTCGCCGCTCGAAGTGGCTACTCAGCCTACTCCAGCGTACGTGATCAGGGGCTACATCAGTACAGCGCTCCTACGATCAGGGAGTATGTACAGCAGGGTCGTACGATCTACAGCGACTATCCCCGCACGCAGCAGAGCCGTCCGTAGAGCAGCAGCGTAGCTACGACAGCTATCCTCAGCGTAGCTATGACCAGGGCTCCTCAAACACGACGAACAACTCCAACTCTGGAGGTGGCGGTGGCTACACGGCTCCCCCACGCCGTCGCTAAGGCTTGCCCTAAGGGTATATCGTTTACTCCACCTTTATTAGATTGGATAACTCATGAACATCAAGCATAAGATCTTGGGCGTAGTGGCACTGGACCTCCTACCCCTATCACTGAGTCGCAGAGTGAGATGGAAGCCTTCCTGTGGCTCTCCTCGTGAGCCTGTGGGATCAACACGCTATGCTGCCCTCTCGGGCGCTATATGGGTGCCGTGAGGCTCTGACGTTGCCTCTCTCGTACGCAACCCTGCAGGGGATCTCCCTCTTCCGTGGGAACAACCGTCTCTCGCTGACCCTCGGTGGTGGCTTCGGTGCCGACCGTGGTGTCTGGTACGGCCATCAACCTCGCAGGATATGAAGGGGAAGTTCCTCTTTGAGGAGTTCTCCTATCAGGCTGGTACGAATAGAGCCTCACGTGGCCCCGTATCCTTTGCCTTCAGCATCCGCAATGCAGGGCGCTTCGACCGCGAGCTCCACGCTTCGGCAGTACTGCCTCAGAGCGCGAACTTCTCCTCGCTGGCAGACTTCTCTGCAGCACGTACGAATAACGCTCGCTACGATAATCTGCGATCCCTAACGTCGATAGATACTTCGAGGAAGAGCTACATCACCACGACTGCAGCCTTTAAGAACGACTATATACCCTGGATGTCTATCCTCGGTGCTGGCGCAGGATGGATCGATATCGACAACGGCAGCAGAAGCTACCGCTCGGCTTATATGTATAGTACCGCTCCCGATGGGACGCCCTATCCACAGCCCAGCATCGGTCTGCCCGACAATGCGGACCTCGTACTACGCGAGAAGGGGAATATCACCGACTACGATATCGCCCTCGGCTTCGAGGCTAACGATGCTCTGCACTTCGGGGCGGCCCTCACGCTCTCCTCGCTGGACTACGAGATGGCATCGTACTATCACGAGGCTTTCCGTAGGCAATAACTACCTGACACTGCAAAACACTAGAGTGTATCGAGGCTTCGGAGGTAGCGTCGTATCGGACTTCTCTACGAGCCTGTCGAAGGGCTTCGCCTCGGTGCTTCGCTCTATACGCCCACCTTCTACTCGATGAAGATGGACTTCCAGGCGAGTAGCCTCGGCGGAGTACAACAACAAAGTAACGAGGTCGTCACGCCTAAGAGTGCAGCTAACTCCTACGCCCTGCGTGGCAACTGGCGCTTCGAGAACCAGTGGTGCGTACTTCATCGGTCGTCGTGGCTTCATCAGCGCTGACTATGACTATCACGAGTGGTTCTCTGCGCCTCAGCAACAGCACCTATGACGAATATGATGGCGGTGAGATTGGCTTTGAAGAAGACAACGCTCGCCTGAAGACGAACTTCGGTGGTGTGCGCACCGTCCGCCTCGGTGCCGAAGCTATGCTTAGCGACCGCATCGCCCTGCGTGCCGGTTATCGCTACTCCTCTTCGCTCGTCAGAACGCTCGTCTCCAGGGTGATATGGCGTCGACCAGTACTCGTATCGGGTCCTGCGGTACACTACACCCTCCCCGACAGCCAGAATAGCTACTCGCTCGGTGCAGGCTTCCGCATCACCCCCAGCCTCTCGCTGGATCTGGCGTATGTCTGCTCCGACACGCAAGGCTCGTACCTTCGCCTTCCCTATGTCAACGACTACGGCTCCTACCTCAATGCTTCGGATGCTGATATCCGTGCAGGGTAAGGTCAAGCCCGATGAACTCGTAGGTATGCAGGCTATCAAGGGAGACGAACCAGCGTCACAAGGCTGTAGCTACCCTCTCTATCCGCTTCTAAAGGAACTAACGTGGGGCAGGGTGTCTCGGCACCCTGCCCGCATATCGATATCAAAATCTCCATTACACACTCGCGTGAACAATTCTCGATTCCCCTTCCAGGACGAACCACTCAGCTCATCACGCGTCGCTCATGACTTCCCCTCACTGGTGCGCCAGTCGGTACTACGCGCCTTTGTCTGGATGGCGCTCGGTCTAGCTATCACGGGGCTTACAGCTCTCTTCGTCGCCGACTCCAACCTTCTGGATTTCCTATTTGAGAACCAGGGAGCTCTTCTGGGGGACTCTGTATCGGTGAGCTCGCTCTGGTATGGATCCTCTCACGCAATATCATGAAGCTCTCCATCCCTGTAGCGACAGGAGGCTTCGTATTGTACTCCTTGCTCAGTGGGGTCACACTAAGCCCCATCTTCATCGTCTACACGGGTGAGTCCATTGCCTCGACGTTCTTCATCACGGCGGCGACCTTCGGTGCGATGGCAGCCTTCGGTTACTTCACGAAGCGTGACCTCTCGAAGATGGGCAGTTACCTCTATATGGCGCTCATCGGGCTGATCATCGCTACCGTAGTGAACCTTTTTCCTCAAGAGCGATACGCTACGTGTGGATCATCAGCTACGTCGGTGTCACTCATCTTCGTCGGTATCACGGTACTACGATACGCAGATGATCAAGTCTCTGGTAGCAGAGTCTATCGGTGATGAAGAGCGTACGAAGAAGATCGCCCTCCTCGATGCGCTCCACCTGTACCTCGACTTCATCAACCTCTTCCTCTACCTGCTTCCGCATCCTCGGCAGACGCAACTAAGATCTCGCCGAGATCACAATATAGAGGGTGGGATCCCAGGCGGGTAGCTCACCCTTTTTACTACTTTATCTAACGATAACAGTGCAGCAGCACTGATCCTCCCTACATTGTCGATCCATCTATGAAGGGAATAGTCTTAGCCGGGGGTGCAGGCACGCGCCTCTATCCCATCACCAAGGGTGTGAGCAAGCAGCTCCTGCCTATCTCATGATAAGCCCAGTGGTCTACTACCCTATCTCAGTCTCGTACTCGCTGGGATGCGGGATATTCTCATTATATCTACCCCGAAGACCTACCCGCCTTCCGTCGCCTCCTCGGCGATGGTAGCGACTCACGTGCGCTTCTCCTATGCAGAGCAGCCCCCGCCCCGAGGGGGCTGGCACAAAGCCTTCCTCATCGGTAAGGACTTCATCGGCGACGACTCTGTATGCCTCGTCCTCGGCGACAATATCTTCTACGGCGTGTCCTTCACGCAGACCCTGCGTCAGGCTGTCGAGGACGCCGAGGAGCGCAATGAGGCTACCGTCTTCGGCTACTGGGTCAGTGACCTGAGCGCTACGGCGTGGCAGAGTTCGCCCCCGACGGTAGCTGCATCTCTATCGAGGAAAGCCCAAGGGGCTAGAGCAACTATGCTGTCGTGGGGCTGCTTCTACCGAACTCCGTCGTCGAGGGTCGCCGAGGGCGTACGTCCCTCGGCACGTGGCGAGCTGGAGATCACGAGTGTGAACCAAGAGTTCCTCCGCCGTGAACAGCTCCTTGTGCAGACCCTTGGTAAAGTGGCTTCGCGTGGCTTGATACCGGTACACGACTCACTCTCTGAGGCTTCGACCTTCGTCGAGGTCATTGAGAAGCGTCAGGGGCTGAAGATTGCTTGCCTCGAGAGATCGCTTATCGTGCTGGTTGGCTCACTCGCGAGGCACTCATCGAGTCTGCAGCTCCTATGGCTAAGAACCAGTGCAGGGCAATACCTACTGCGTGTAGCCGACGTGAAGTAATCCCCATCCGCCTCACCTCTCCGTGCAGATCATCCCTACCTCGATCCCCGAGGTCGTCATCATCGAGCCGCGCATCTTCCGTGATGGGCGAGGGCTACTTCTTCGAATCCTTCAGCGAGCAGTGCTTCGCCGAGCTCGTCACGCCTACCCACTTCGTCCAAGACAACGAGGCCGCTCCAGCTATGGCGTGGTACGTGGTATGCACTTCCAGCTACCCCCTCACGCACAGGCTAAGCTCGTGCGTGTCGTCCGAGTAGAGTGCTTGATGTAGCTGTGGACGTCGCGTCGGCTCTCCGACCTTCGGGAAGCACGTTGCCGTCGAGGCTCTCGGAGGACAATCATCGGATGCTCTTCCTGCCTCGTGGCTTCGCACGGCTTCAGCGTCCTCAGCGATGAGGCGATCTTCCAGTACAAGTGCGACAACTACTACGCGCCCGAAGCTGAGGGAGCTATCAGCTGGGATGATCCTGCACTCGGCATCAACTGGCAACTACCCACCGAAGCCATCTGCCTGTCCGAGAAGGATAGCAAGCACCCTCGCCTCGCCGAAGCGCCACAGCTCTTCGACTACAGCCCGACCAGCCGCCTATGAAGATCCTCGTCCTCGGAGCCTCAGGTCAGCTCGGGCGCTGCATCAGCGCGTCACTCAGGGGCGCTACCGACCACTATCACTTCGCTACGAGACGCTGGACCTCTCCGACACCTCGGCTATCGAGCAGTTCGCTACCCGTGAGGGCATCAAGTCATCATCAACTGTGCAGCCTACACCGCTGTCGACCGTGCCGAAGATGGTCCCAAGCAGGCGGACGAAGTCAACCACCTTGCCGTAGCACGCCTCTCGGAGCTCACCGAGCGCACTCGGCATCTTCCTCATCCATATCTCCACCGACTACGTCTTCTCTGGGCGCAGCTCTATACCCCTACACGGAGGATATGCCCACGGAGCCTATCGGCGTCTACGGGCAGACGAAGCGCCGTGGCGAAGAGGCTATACAGCGTCTCGCACCCCGCCACATCATCCTGCGCACCTCCTGGCTCTACGCTCCCTATGGGGCGAACTTTATGAAGACCATGCTACGCCTCGGCAAGGAGCGCCCCGAGATGCGCGTCGTCTTTGACCAAGTCGGCACCCCGACCTCGGCACTCGATCTGGCACGCTGCATCGTGGGGATCATTGAGCGCAGACAGCTCGATAAGACTGGGGACTCTACCACTTCTCAATGAAGGCGTGCTCTTGGTACGACTTCGCCGAAGCCATCTTCCGTCTCTCGGGCTACGACACGCAGCTTCACCCCATACGCAGCAGCGAGTACCCGACACGTGCGGAGCGCCCCATTACTCTGTCCTCGACAAGGCACGTGTGCGCGAAGCCTTCGGCATCACCATCCCCCACTGGCGCACCGCGCTGGAGGAATGCCCTGCAGCTCACCGCCTCACTCCCCGAATAATCCTCTTCACCACCCACTCGTGCACTATCACCGCTCCCTTCTCATCACTGGCGGCGCTGGCTTCATCGGCTCGCATGTCGTCCGACTTCTACCAATAAGTATCCACAGTACCACATCGTCTGCCTGGATAAAGCTCACCTATGCGGGCAACTTGAAGACCCTCGAGGATGTCGCAAAGCCTCCCCAACTATACCTTCGTCGAAGCGGACATCTGTGACTACGAGCGTATGCGTCTTTCTCATCACGGAGTATGCCATCGACGGCATCATCCATCTGGCAGCAGAGAGCCACGTAGACCGAAGCATCTCCGACCCGTTCACCTTCGCACGCACCAACGTCGTGGGTACGCTGAGCCTACTCGAAGCTGCCCGCGTGACGTGGGTGCTACGCCCGAGCGCTTTGAGGGGAAGCGCTTCTACCACATCTCCACCGACGAAGTCTATGGCGCACTGGAGATCGGCGGGGGCTTCTTCACCGAGGAGACCAGTACGCTCCGCACAGCCCCTACTCTGCCAGCAAAGTACTCCAGCGACCACTTCGTCCGTGCCTACCACGATACCTAGTACTGCCAACGATCGTGACGAACTGCTCGAATAACTACAGCTCGTACCAGTTCCTGAGAAGCTCATCCCCCTCTTCATCGACAACATCCGCAAGCGCAAGCCCCTGCCCGTCTACGGCAAGGGAGAGAACATCCGCGACTGGCTCTTCGTCGAAGACCACGCACGCGCCATTGACCTAATCTTCCACAGGGGAAGACCGCCGACACCTACAACATCGGGGGCTTCAATGAGTGGCGCAACATCGACCTCATCCACCTGCTGGTGAAGGTCACCGACCGCCTCCTGGGCAACCCCGAAAGTACTCCGAGGAGCTCATCACTTTCGTCACCGACCGCGCGGGGCGCGACCTGCGCTACGCTATCGACTCGTCGAAGCTACACCGCGAGCTCGGTTGGGGCAGCCTTCAGTTCGAGGAAGGTCTGGAGAAGACCGTGAGTGGTACCTCGGCATCAAGACTGGATCGACCACGTCAGCCAGCGCGTGAGCTAAGTCTGCCGATCCTCCTCATCAAACACAACGTGGGCTACCCTCTCCTTCTGAGGGTAGCCCACGTTCTTTTTGCGAGAGAAGGACGCACTACAAGGCTGCTCACATCCTCTGCTACCTACCGCCCAGAGCGAAATCGCGTGGTAGGTGATATGAACCTATATTGGTCAGCGAGTCAAGCTATATTGGTTCGCTCACGGACCCTATATGGGTCACGCGACGAGACCTATATTGGTCGCGCCATCGACCAATATAGGGTTCACACCACCTCCCCTATAGAAGTGCATAGCCCTTTGCCAGCTATAGTCGATCCAGCTCGCCGAGGGCTGCTCTCCACCTTATTAAACTTCTGCTTACCGAGGCTATAGCTAAGGCGAAGGATCACCTACGACTTTCGCTACCGAACCACGTAGTCAGGTCCAATGCCCCTCTGTGCCCATAGTTGTCCCAGCGATCGGTATGGAAGATATCCGTCATCAAGAGCGAGAGGCGCAGGCGATCATCAGCCCACATACGGCTAAGCCCGATATCCAGACTACCATTGGGCTTGATGACTTGTAGCTCCCACCCTGTCGCTTGGAGTTATAGCGACCCGACAATTCAAGGTTAAGCTCAAGGGAAGAAGGATGCTATTGCTCACCGACATAAGGCGTGAGGGGCGCTTGTATTCCTCCTTGTGGTCTCGTAGTCCAGCTTATTCACGAAGTAGTACAAGCCGAGATTTGCACTGAAGTCCCACCACGGGGTAAAGGCGCTTGGAGAAGAGTCCCTCCAGCCCCACCTGCTGCTGTGCTCGATATTCTTCGTGGTCATAACGGTCTTCGTCGTCCCGAGCGCATCTGTGATCGAGGGTGAAGTAGTCGTCGAGCTTGGAGTAAGAGGAGGTTGAAGAGAGGCTGTTCACACATAGCTCAGGATAAGTTTTATTGCTAATCTGTGGCTTGAGGAAGGGGTTCCCTTCCAATAGGGACAACTCATCAAGCAGATACTCAAAGGGTTAAGATCTTCGTAGCGAGGCTTATCTTGGCGACGACTATACAGCAGGGCTACCTTGCTCTGCTCATTGAGGGCATAGGGAGATACTCAGGTTGGGGAAGAGTCGTAGGTGGCTACGCTATGCTCCTCTCCCGTCCTGACTGGAATAGGCATTGAGCTTGCTGGAGGTGTGCATATACTCCAGACGTAGCCCCGCGCTAAGCTCCAGCTTCCCCAGAGTATGGGTGTACTGCGTATAGCCCTCGATATTCCCCTCGTCATAATGGAAGGTATTTGAGCGCTGGTTATCGATAGCTCCATTCTTCTCAAAGAGGAAGGTATTGTGGCTTCTGATGAAGGAGGTCTTAGCACCAGCGAGCCATTCACTCTCATCATTGGGCTTGTGCTTATAGTCCGCCAGGGAGCGCATAGATATCTATATCCTTGTCGGGCTGTGAGTAGAAGAAGTCCGAGCGCACCAGCATGTTGGTCGCAGAGTAGTAGGTGTTGGGCTGCTCACAGCGCGCTGTGCCGTCAAAGCGTGTCCAGTCTGCAGTGATGAGAGGCTGGTGCTTGTCAGATGGGCGGTAGAGATAGTTCAAGCTGTTGCTGTAGCGGGAAGGTCTTTCTGCTCCACATAGTCATTACGCGCCCGAAGGATGCCATCCAGCGTAGTTGTCCCTTGATAGACTTGGGTCTCCGTAGCTGTGACCCCAGGACCAGCGAGTAGATTCACCGAGCTATTGACGAAGAGCTTACTCGTCGGGTGGTCTGCCAAGAGAAATCAATCCCCGCCGAATAGGTGTTACGCATATCGGTATCTACCGTCTCGGAGATACTTATTCCCATCCTGAAAGCCTCTCATAGCCGTAGTCCATCGCCTGATGCCCGATGGCGTGATTATAATTGAGTTTTCCCAGTTGCCACTTATCTGTATTGTAGGATAGGGCGAGATCCGAGCTCTGGCGAAGGTTCTCCCAATAGGCAAAGCTGTGTGAGGTGGTGAGGTAAAAGCCAGACCGAACGGATACCTTCGTGATGATATTGATGACGCCACCAGCTCCATCAGCCCCGAAGCTGGCATTTGGACTCGGGGAAGTCTCTATGCTGGAGATCTTTGAGGAGGGGAGCGAGCGTAGATAAGCCGATAGCTCTTCCCCCTTTAACATCAGCTTCCGCCCATTGACATATATCGCAGTTCCCCGATGGTCGCTAAGGAGATATCCCCTTGTTGCTCACCAAGACGCCCGGAGAATGCTTCAGCACATCCAGCGCAGTCCCTATATCTGTGAGGTAAGACTGAGCGACGTGAATCCGGATCTTCCCATTGGATGCGCTGGTCAGCGAGCGGGACTTGCGAGCGGTGACGACAACATCCTTTAGGGAAACATCCTCTACCTCCAGCTGGATATCGGGGAGTGTATCGGCTGAGGCGATAGCCATCTTTCTCTTCACCTCCTTATAGCCCAGTCTGCCCTTATACAAAGGAGGAACTCCCCCTTGCGCTGGAGGATCGAATACTGCCCATTAGGATCCGTAAGTACAGACTCAACGAGGACATCTCCTGGAGAAGCGACCAGCATAACGACGGCAGCATCCACACCCTGGCGGTTCTCGTCGAGGACTCTCCCCGTGACCTTTGTCTGCGCACTTCCCGAGATAGCACAGCCTATCGCCATACAAAACAGGAAGAGCCTTAGCGTAAATCTATTCATTGCTTTAGTAGTGGTAGTTACAAGCTCGCTGGGACAGAGCGCCCCATACTTGTGATGGATATCGAGGAGCTACGGAAGCAACTTGACATTCCCTTATATGCAGGTATATAGCAAAGGTACGGGTTAATTATATCGATTTTATTAAGCCACAAGTCCACACGGCACCTACATCAAGGTGCTGGCTATTCGTGCTTGACACAGCACTTCAGCCGAGCGTCCGTAAGGAAGTGGAGTGAAGCTGTAGGAGAGCGCGTCAAGCTATATTGGTTCGCTCACGAACCTATATAGAGACTGTTGTACAGAGTCCAGCCCTCTATTTAGAGTGCTAAGGCATCGCACGCCCAGCTCCCCGATATACTTCTCCGAAGAGATCAGGCAAGACCTTCGCCTTATCGCGAGTATTCCTCTTATCCATCGAAGGAAAAAGTGCCATTCTCGTGAAGAAAAAGTACCATCACATAGTGGTTTTTCTCTATCTACGCACGTAGTCTTAAAGACCAGGCACGTAAATCCAAGTATCCACGTACGTAGATATTAGAGCCACGTACGTAGCCCCAACTTATCTACCGCTCGTCCACAACTTTCACCCCTACGCGGAGCAACAACCCAATATAGGTCACGCGACGAACCAATACTAGTCACGCCATCGACCAATATAGGTGCATACTACCCTCCTCTATAGGACAACTAAGTGACAATAGGACCTACGGCTTCGTAGCTTCTATTCCTTTTCTGCTATTTGCCTCGAATTACCCCCTCCGGGCAAAGCGACTACGGGGAAAAGGTCGTACCTTTGTCCTTAGCTATTATATATATGGAGATGGACACAAAGAAGATTACTCAAGAGCCTTACGACAAAGCCGACCTGGACGAAGCTGTAGAGACCCTGCGCCGTGGTGGGATCATCCTCTATCCCACAGATACTGTATGGGGTATCGGTTGCGATGCCACCAACGAAGAAGCCGTGCGCCGTATCTACGAGCTCAAGCGTCGCGAAGACAGCAAGAGTATGCTCGTCCTCGTAGCAGAGACCTACGAAGTCGAGCGTATGGTCAGCGAAGTACCCGAGGTCGCCTATGACCTTATGGAGCTCGCCGTGCGCCCCATCACCATCATCTATCCCCACGCCACAGGCGTAGCGCCTAACCTCCTCGGCGAAGGGGGCTCTCTCGGCATCCGCCAGAGCCGTGAGCTCTTCTCCTCCACCCTCTGCAAGCGCCTGCGCCGTCCCATCGTCTCCACCTCCGCCAACATCAGTGGGGAGCCTACCCCACTCTTCTTCTCGGGTATCAGTCCCGAGATCGTCGCTGGCGTAGACTATGTCGTCAAGTACCGTCAGAGCGACGAGACGCCCTCGTGAGTCCCTCTCAGATCATCATGCTCAGTCCCACGGGCGAGGTCAAGGTCATACGCCCATAGCCGCTGCACGCCGATGTCTGCCTTCAGTCAAGCCATCACACCTCTGCTCGACCGTCTCATCAGCTGGCGAGAGCGCCACATCAGCGAGCGCTACTTCCTCCTCATCCTGAGCCTTCTCATCGGGGTGACGATGGCGCTTGTGGCTGCTCTCCTCAAGTTCATCATCCACGTCGTCGAGAGCTTCATCCTCCAGAATATCGAGGATCATCACTACCTCTACCTGCTCTTCCCCGCGCTGGGGATCCTCCTCTCCCTGCTCTTCGTCCGCTACATCGTGCGGGACGACATCAACCGTGGGGTGACGAAGGTGCTCAGCTCCATCTCCCAGCGTAAGAGCCGTATCAAGCCGCACAACACCTGGAGCTCCATCATAGCCAGTGCCCTGACCATTAGCTTCGGGGGATCGGTAGGGGCAGAGAGCCCTATTGTAATGACGGGTGCAGCCGTGGGGTCGAACTTCGGACGTCTCTTCCGCCTCGAGCAGCGCAACCTCATGCTCCTCATCGGCTGTGGTGTCGCTGGTGCCCTCGGGGGCATCTTCAAGGCACCTATCACAGGGCTTGTCTTCGTCATCGAGGTCCTACTCCTTGACCTCACGATGGCCTCCGTCCTCCCTCTCCTGGTCAGCTCCGTCTCGGCTGCTGCCGTGGCCTACGTCCTCTCAGGGAAGGAGATCCTCTTCCAGTTCATCCAGACCGACCCCTATCATATCGAGCGCATCCCGCTGATGATCCTGCTGGGCGTGGTGTGCGGGCTGATGTCGCTGTACTTCTCGAAGACGATGTTCCGCTTCGAGAGCGAGCTGAAGCGCATCAAGGACATCCGCCTGCGCTACCTCATCTCGGCAGCTATCCTCTCCCTGCTCATCTTCGTCTTCCCTCCGCTCTATGGCGAAGGATATGACTCGGTGAATATCCTCTTGGACGGGCAGTACACGCAGCTCCTTGATGGGAGTATCTTCGAGGCGTTCTCGAACTCCTACTGGGTCGTCTTCGCCTTCTTCCTCCTCACCGTCCTCTTCAAGGTCTTCGCCTCCGTAGCGACGAACTCAGGGCGGTGGCTGTGGCGGCTCTTCGCTCCTACCCTCTTCATGGGCGGGGACTCACGGGCTTCATCTTCTCCTATCTGGTGAACTACTTCAGTTCGCTCAACGTCTTCATCTCCCCGAAGAACTACATCCTGCTCGGTATGGCAGGGCTGATGGCTGGCGTGATGCACGCCCCACTGACGGGTGTCTTCCTCATCGCAGAGCTCTCGGGCGGGTACAACCTCTTCCTGCCACTGATGCTCGTGTCGCTGACCTCCTTCGCCACGATCCGTATCTTCACGCCCCACAGTATCTACTCGCTCCGCTTGGCAGAGCAGGGCAAGCTCCTCACGCATCAGAAGGATACGGCCGTACTGACGCTGATGAATCTGGAGAGCGTGCTGGAGCGTGACTTCGAGGTCGTCTCCCCCGATATGACTCTCGGTGAGATGGTCAGCGTCATCTCGGTGAGCCACCGCAACTCCTTCCCCGTGGTCGATGAGCGCGGGGTACTCGTCGGCATCGTCGAGCTGGATAACGTGCGCAACATTATGTTCCGCCCCGAGCTCTACGACCGCTACAAGGTGCGTAAGATCATGGTCACTCCCGAGGTCAAGGTCTCCTCAGCGACCCCGATGACGGAGGTTATGCGCCTCTTCGACGAGACGAAGGCGTGGAAGATGCCCGTCGTCGATGAGGAAGGGCGCTACCTCGGCTTCATCAGCAAGAGCGCGATCTTCAACAGCTACCGCGAGGTACTCAACTGCACCTTCATCGGGGACTAAGTCTCCCCTCCCCATATCCCCGTATGTATAAGCCTACCGTCGTCTACGAAGACAACCACCTCCTCTGCGTCAGCAAGCGTCCCGGCGAAATCGTCCAGGGCGACAAGACGGGCGATGAGCCGATGAGCGAAGCCCTCAAGGGTTGGCTCAAGGAGAAGTACAACAAGCCAGGCAACGTGTACCCTCGGCGTGATCCATCGCTTGGACCGTCCCGTGGGTGGCCTCGTCCTCTTCGCCAAGACGTCGAAGGCACTCAGCCGTATGAATGAGCTCTTCCGCACGGGAGACGTCTCGAAGCGCTACTGGGCCGTCGTCACTGCTCGCCCACCGAAGCACTCCGATACCCTCGAGCAGTACCTCGTGCGCAATGAGTCGCAGAACAAGAGCTACGTAGCTCGCCAAGGCGCTGCGACGCCTGGCGCCAAGCTCGCCCGACTCTCCTACCGCCTACTGGACTCGGGCAAACACTATCATCTCCTCGAGATCGAGCTCCACACGGTACGTCATCATCAGATCCGTTGCCAGCTCGCTGCCCTCGGCTGCCCCATCAAGGGCGACCTGAAGTACGGCGCTCCTCGTAGCAACCCCGGCGGGAGTATCAGCCTACTTTCCAGACAGATATCCTTCACACACCCTCGTGAGCAAGGAAGCCCTCACGCTCACGGCTCCCTGTACCCGACGAACGGCTATGGCACGACCTCAAAGCCGCCATCGCGCGGTAGGTTTGGTGAATTGAGAAAGTAGTATTACCTTTGCAGTGCTCAAGCGAAAAGCAGAGCATTTACATGGTGGTTGTAGCTCAGTTGGTTAGAGCACTGGATTGTGGTTCCAGGTGTCGTGGGTTCGAATCCCATCTTCCACCCCCAAAACTGAAGAGTGCTTGGCTTATCGAAGTCAAGCACTCTTGCTTTATATACACATACCCTCACGCCGCCTCGATGCCCCACGTGCAGCACCTCTATCTCTTCTCTCGCCCTACGGACGAAGAAGACCAGCAGCTCAGAGCCCTTCTCTCTGAGACGATAGGCGCTACGCCGAAGGCGAGTATCACGGACACTCCACAGGGCAGGCTCTACAGCTACCCTACAGAGCGAAGCGTGAGCGAGACGAAGCTACGCTGTGAGCTCCTCACCCGCCTCATCCCTTGGGGGCGCACCACACACAGCGCCTTCTACCTCCCCTCCACGAGTGCCACAGCCGAGATCACGCACGTCGCCTTCGACCTCGACGGCACGCTCACGACGACGGAGCTGCTGCCCGAGCTGGCACGTCTCTCAGGTCGCTCGGAGGAGATGACCGCCCTGACCGAAGCAGCTATGGCAGGCGCCACGCCCTTCCGTGAGAGCTTCATGCACCGCACTGAGCTTCTGCGTGGGCTCTCCCGTGAGGCCCTTCACTCGGTCATCCGAAGCATCACTCTCCCCACTGACACCACACTTCTCCTTCGCGAGCTCTCCCTCCCCACGGCTATCGTCACGGGGGCTTACCAGCCCTTCGTCGAAGATATCTGTGAGCGAGTCGGGCTCTCCGCCTTTGTAGGGAGCGCCGTACGCTATACCGCTGACGGCGACTTCGACGGACTCGACCCCGAGGGGATCATTGATGCCGAGGGCAAGCGTGCCTTCCTCGAGGAGTGGACTGCAGGGGCGCTCGCCTCGACACTCTATACGGGAGATGGTGCCAATGACCTTGATGCCCTCGCCGCCGTAGGGCATGCCCTCTTCTACACCGCACAGCACGGAGATCTGCGTGGCCTCGTCCATCAGATCCTCTCCGCAGACCTCCCACCCCTCTTCCCGACTACACGATGAACATCCGCCTCGACGAGAGCTGGCGTACCGCCCTTGCGCCTGAGTTCGACAAGCTCTACTTCAGCATCCTCACCGACCGCATCCGCCAGGACCTACCAGCACGAAGGCCCTATCTATCCCCCAGGTGGACTCATCTTCCGCGCCTCGATGCCCTGTCCCCTCCCCGAGGTGCGCGTCGTCATCTTAGGTCAAGACCCCTATCACGGTGCAGGGGCAAGCCGAGGGGCTTAGCCTTCTCCGTGCCAGCAGGGCGTCCCCATACCTCCGAGCCTCATCAACATCAAGAAGGAGATCGCCTCCGACCTCAGCCAGCCCTCGATCATCCCTGACGGGCACCTCCTGCCGTGGGCGGAGCAGGGCGTCCTCCTCCTCAACACCACCCTCACGGTCCGCGCCGGTATGGCAGCGAGCCATCAGGGGCCTCGGCTGGGAGACCTTCACCGATGCCATCATCGAGACGATCAACCGCAGCTGTGACCACGTCGTCTTCCTCCTCTGGGGAAGCCCTGCCCGACGCAAGGGAAGTATGATCGATCGCACCCGCCATCTCGTACTCGAAGCTCCACATCCCTCCCCTCTCAGCTCATCGTGGCTTCTTCGGATGCCGTCACTTCAGCCAGACGAATGCCTACCTCACCCAGTGGGGCAAGGCGCCCATCCGCTGGTGATGCGCTCTATATTGAGTATATCAATATACCTATATAAAGTCCCGTGCTTTCTGCGGGAGAAATAATCGTATCTTTGTAAAAAAGATATTAAACGGCTCGCCACATTGCCCCTCGGCGCACCGCCTCACTATACAAAATAGAGCATTACAGATATGGACGTATTACAGATACAGAAGGACCTGATCGGCATGCAGGACTATATGAAGAACTTCGCGCGTACGCTGACGAAGGACGAAGCCGATGCAGAAGACCTGACGCAAGACACTACGCTGCGCGTCCTGAACAACTACGATAAGTTCGTCGACAACGTCAACTTCAAGGGGTGGGTGCTGAAGATCATGCGTAATATCTTCATCAACAACTACCACAAGCTCGTGCGCACGCAGAGCTTCATCGACCCCAACGTCGACGCTTACAACGTACCTCTGCTTAGCGAAGGCGGGCACAACACTCCCGAGGGCTCTATGGATATCAAGGAGATCACGGGTGCTATCGCCGAGCTGCAGCCTTCACTCAAGGAGCCTTTCTCCATGTTTGTCGCTGGGTATAAGTACAACGAGATCGCCGATACCCTCGGCATCCCCCTCGGTACGGTCAAGAGCCGCATCTTCTTCGCTCGCCAAGAGCTCCAGAAGAAGCTCCGCGACATGCGCTAAGACTCGCCCCTATTTCTATCACCATCACATATAGACTACGCAAGTATGAGTAGAGAACATCGCCGCTGCCTCATCATCGGCTCCGTACCCCGCTAGCTACACTGCAGCCATCTATGCCTCACGTGCCAACCTCTCCCCACTCCTCTACGAAGGCATCCAGCCTGGAGGACAGCTCACGCAGACCACGGATGTAGAGAACTTCCCTGGTTATCCCGAGGGGATCACTGCTCAGCGCTCACCCAGGACCTCCGCAATCAGGCTCTGCGCTTCGGTACGGAGATCCGCTCTGGTCTGGCGACGAGGCTGACCTCTCTAAGGCTCCCTACGTCATCACCTTCGAGGAGGGTGTCGAGGTCGAGCCGATACGGTCATCATCGCTACGGGTGCTTCCGCTAAGTACCCTCAGCCTGCCCGACGAAGAGAAGTACGCTGGTATGGGCGTCTCGACCTGTGCTACCCTGTGACGGCTTCTTCTATCGCAATAAGAAGGTCGCTGTCGTCGGTGGCGGTGACACTACCATGCGAAGAGGCACTCTACCTGGCGAGCCTCGCCTCGCACGTCTATATGATCGTGCGAAGGACTACCTCCGCGCCTCCGACATCATGCGTCAGCGCGTCGCAGCCAACGAGAAGATCACCGTCCTCTACGAGCACAATACCGTGAGCCTCTACGGTGAAGATGGCGTCGAAGGCGCACATCTCGTCAAGCGCCCTCTACCAGCCCGATGAAGAGCGCGTAGACCTGCCCATCGATGGCTTCTTCCTCGCTATCGGTCACCACCCCAACTCCGAGCTCTTCGCTGACTACGTCGAGGTCGACGAGGTGGGCTACATCAAGACCGAAGGGCCCTACGCCACGCACCTGCGTCCCTGGCGTCTTCGCCGCTGGCGACGTCGCAGATCCCCCCATCGTCAGGCGGTCACCGCAGCAGCCTCAGGCTGTAAGGCGGCTATCGAAGCTGAGCGCTACCTCGGCGAACACGGGCCTAAGTCCCACTCCCCTATGCAGAGCGCCCCTGCCCACCATCGGTGAGCAGGGGCGCTGTCGTATATAGCCTTTCGTCCCACTCTACGGGGGACATAAAGGAAATACCCCCAAGTCCTCGTAATTGGACCTGAGGGTATCTCCCTGAATCTAATTCCTTCTCTAAGCTCTTCCTCTTGGACTTGAACCAAGGACCCTCTGATTAACAGTCAGATGCTCTAACCGACTGAGCTAAGGAAGAGTACTTAATGCAGCGTCAGAAGGGGGCTCATTCACCACGCCCATACTCGGGAGAAGCTCTTCCTCTTGGACTTGAACCAAGGACCCTCTGATTAACAGTCAGATGCTCTAACCGACTGAGCTAAGGAAGAGTATTGCCACCTTCTTTGTTGCGGTTGCAAAGGTAATACAACTTCTTCATATACGCAAACGCCTTCCCCACTTGCCCGCAACTCGGCAGAGTCTGAGGGTACAAAGCCCGTCATCAAGTGAGCTATCAGCGAGTGCACCCCATCCTCTCAAGCTCCTCCACCACAACAGCTTAGCCTTCTCTACAGCAAGGAGATAGAAGATGAGATAAGGAAAAGATAGACTATCTTTGCACCCAGCGAAGCGATCGTATTTACCTATGGCGCGATCACATCAAGCTCCGTACGTTCACTTTTTTGCAGCAAGCCCCACTCGACTTGAGCGGGGCTTGTACTATAAGGATCAGCCCTATGCTCTGGACTGAGGATAGGGCTGATCGGGAGCGACGTCCCCTATTCGGAGTACCTCGCAGTGCAAAGTTAAGGATTATCTTTGTATTGTCAGCACGCCAGCAAACTATAAGCGCGATCACTTCAAGCTCCGCTGGTCTCTGGGTGACACTTTTTGGTGGAGTCACGGAGTCATCCGTGGCTCCATTCTCTTTTCCCTCGCCGCACATACCACAGGCTCAGCACACAGATAGCATCTACTCCTCTACAAGAAGGCCACACCAACCTATATTGGTCAGCGAGTCAACCTATATAGGTCGGCAGCGTGACCAATATAGGTTGCAGAGCGGAGCTATATAGGTCGACCCAGCGACCTATATAGGTTCACACCACCCTCCTCGACTCGTCTGGCGAAGTACCTTGATAACAAACTCGAATACAATCCACTACCACCCAGCACCCCACTCCTTCACTTTTCTCGCCCCATCCTCCTAAGAAACAGGAATGCTCCCCTACTAACGGACGCTTGCAGACCCCAGCAAGATCATCGGTAGGGGCAGTAGGCTATGAGCTACTAACGCCAACTGTAGTTCAAGGAGTGAGTATATGAAATTAGACCTCATCCCAGCTTATACGAGGGATGAGGTCTAATCGGGGCGACGTCCCCTATTCGGGGTACATCACCATTGCAAAGGTAGTATAAGTTTAGGACACCTAATCAATGAGATCAAAGCCCCATCCTTATACGGAAGCAATATTGAGGCAAAGTCGATTTCCAAACGACTATTGGTCTGCACTCAAACGACTACTGGTTTGGAGGGCAAATAACTATTTGTTTTGCCTACGAACTAATAGTAGTTCGTATATAAAACTACTACTGAACCGAGCGCAAACAACTATTGCTGTAGCTCTGCCCCTCTATCACGACTTCACACACCGTCCGATTGTCAAGCAACACCCAGCCGGGAAGACAGAAGTGGTTCACACGATTATACCTCTCCGAAGTGATACGCAAGCCCTTCGCCTTATCGCAAGTACTTCTCTTATTCAGCGGAGGAAAAGTGTCCTTCTCGTGAAGAAAAAAGCTCCTTCTCGTAGTGGTTTTACTTTGTCTATGTACGTAGTCTTAAAGACCGGGCACGTCAATCCAAATATCCACGTACGTAGATATTAGAGCCACGTACGTAGCCCAAACTTATCTGCCACTCGTCCACAACTTTTATCCAGAAGCGGACCAACAACCTATCGCCATAACCACCAAAATGTGCAGTAGTAAACAAGCCTCTGTTGTCATTAGCTTCCAGATTCAGTACCTTCACACTTGCTAATACAGCTTGTAGCGAATGGGAGATAATCTCGAAGAGTTACCTCAGACTGTATCTGATGTGCTAATTCTTGAGGTTATCTCCTTGTTCTCTTCCACTATACTGTAAAAACATAGCTTTCCACGCTCTTGGCGTACGATTATGAGCGAAGGTGTCCCCTGAATACTGGTGCGGAAGTAGTGATATTTGAATGGACGCCCCTTAAAGTCCCCAGCATACCCGATATAGTCAGACCTTTTGATTAGCATCTCGATTTCTCTTATAGCGTCATTCTTCGCCATATAGTTCTTGTGAGGCTGATTGATGGCTTCCTTCAGCCCACCCACCGTGAATGAGATGGGCTGGGCGAACTCAGGGGCGAACAATTTCTTTCCCGACAAGCATCTTCTTCGCCTAGTCTAATATGTTGTGATTAGCTTTCAGATTCCGTACCTTCACACGTGCTAGTACAGCCCACAGATATTCAAGGTGCTAAATGCAGATGATGCCAAGGCAATAGCCCTGGCATCATCGAATGGGAACCGTGGGACGTGTCCCTACTGGGATTAAACGCTCTGCCCGCAGGAACGAAGATACTCAAACCATATGAATTCGCAAGCATCCGAAATTCCCTCACTCATCCTGAACCTCACTGAGAACATCGAGAAGGGAGTTCAATGACCGCCTGCCTCGCGAAGATCGGTGTGCTGGCAAAGCAGCACTTTCGGGACAACTTCCGCAAGTCGGGCTTCATTGATGGGGGCGTGCGGCATGCAGAGTAGTCACGCACGCACGCTGACTGTTGGATTAGTTTCAGATCGCACCTTCACACTGCTACATAGCATACACGCTCCAGCGATTGACATCTTCAGTTGTGATTAGCTTTCAGATTCCATACCTTCGCACTTACACATACAGCCTAGATGCGTGAAAAGTGATTGACATGCTATCAGTTGTGATTAGCTTTCAGATTCCGTACCTTCATACTTGCTAATACAGCCTCATAGCTGCCTCAGGCCATCGGTTTGTGATTAGCTTTCAGATTCCGTACCATACTGCTAATACAGCAATACCATCATCATCGAGGACTATAGTTGTGATTAGCTTTTCAGATTCCGTACCTTCATACTGCTAATACAGCATGTACGAGCAGTCTAGATGGATGATAGTGTGTGATTAGCTTTCAGATTCCGTACCTTCATACTGCTAATCACAGCAGAGCTGCTAATGACGATGCTACACCCTGTTGTGATTAGCTTTCAGATTCCGTACCTTCATACTTGCTAATACAGCACGCAGAACTATGAGATATGCAACCATTCGGTTGTGATTAGCTTTCAGATTCCGTACCTTCATACTTGCTAATACAGCACTTCTGACTTCTCACGCTTCTGCCACGAGTTGTGATTAGCTTTCAGATTCCGTACCTTCATACTTGCTAATACAGCACGAGGGCGCTTGTCGCTACTGCCGCACCTGTTGTGATTAGCTTTCAGATTCCGTACCTTCATACTTGCTAATACAGCCAGAACTATCTCGAACACTGCCTGTTTCGGTTGTGATTAGCTTTCAGATTCCTGCACCTTCATACTGCTAATACAGCGCCTTCTCGCCTTGAACTTGGCGTACTCTGTTGTGATTAGCTTTCAGATTCCCGTACCATACTTGCTAATACAGCCTCAGCTATCGAGCACACGAGCGTAGGAGTTGTGATTAGCTTTCAGATTCCGTACCTTCATACTTGCTAATACAGCGTGTCTCGCTCATCGAGTGACGTGACGCCATCGTTGTGATTAGCTTTCAGATTCCGTACCTTCATACTTTGCTAATACAGCGTAGCCCGTAGCGATGACGCAATCGTGAAGATGTTGTGATTAGCTTTCAGATTCCGTACCTTTCATACTGCTAATACAGCAACGAGCCTCCCATCGAAGTCGACAGTAGTTGTGATTAGCTTCAGATTCCGTACCTTCATACTTGCTAATACAGCAGCGCTACTTCATCTACTTTGACGCTCCAGAGTTGTGATTAGCTTTTCAGATTCCGTACATCATACTTGCTAATACAGCTTGGGTATGAGTTTCAAAACATGCCCCGGGTTGTGATTAGCTTTCGATTCCGTACCTTCATACTTCTAATACAGCCCCAAGGGGAACAGGTCGATATCCGGTATAGTTGTGATTAGCTTTCAGATTCCCTGTACCTTCATACTTACTAATACAGCCTATCGGTGGAAAACATCTAACAACTATAAGTTGTGATTAGCTTTCAGATTCCGTACCTTCATACTTGCTAATACAGCCTCATTAGTTTTTGCGCTTCACGCCACCGTTGTGATTAGCTTTCAGATTCCGTACCTTCATGCTATGATACAGCCACAGCAGCGTACAACGAGGCACTGCGTGTTGCGATTAGCTTTCAGATTCCGTACCTTCATACTTGCTAATACAGCAGCATGTCGAGGTAGAGTGACATGCGCCACGTTGTAGATTAGCTTTCCAGATTCCGTACCTTCATACTTGCTAATACAGCTTAGGGCGGTTGAAATCACGATCAACAGTGTTGTGATTAGCTTTTCAGATTCCGTACCTTCATACTTGCTAATACAGCAAAGTAGAGAACAAAGTAGAAACGAAAGTAGTTGTGATTAGCTTTCAGATTCCGTACCTTCATACTTGCTAATACAGCAGAATATGGGTTCGTGTCGTGAGGACAGCGGTTGTGATTAGCTTTTCAGATTCCGTACCTTCATACTTGCTAATACAGCGGAGGAGCTACGCCCTGCGCTCGGCGGGTGAGTTGTGATTAGCTTTCAGATTCCGTACCTTCATACTTGCTAATACAGCAACAGAAAGCCCTCCGACACATAAGCGTCGGTTGTGATTAGCTTTCAGATTCCGTACCTTCATACTTGCTAATACAGCGTGTGAGGTGAGAGTCCACTTACGAAGGTCGTTGTGATTAGCTTTCAGATTCCGTACCTCATACTTGCTAATACAGCCGACAGCTTCAAGGTAGACAACATCCTCGAGTTGTGATTAGCTTTCAGATTCCGTACCTTCATACTTGCTAATACAGCGTATTTGCCTCTATCGGTGCGGTCGCCACCGTTGTGATTAGCTTTCAGATTCCGTACCTTCATACTTGCTAATACAGCTATCCTAAAGAATAGACTGAACGTGGAGAGGTTGTGATTAGCTTTCAGATTCCGTACCTTCATACTTGCTAATACAGCAAGGAGAACTCCACGAAGTTCGAGAGTACCGTTGTGATTAGCTTTCAGATTCCGTACCTTCATACTTGCTAATACAGCAGCAAGAGAAGCATACTACTTGCTATAAGAGTTGTGATTAGCTTTCAGATTCCGTACCTTCATACTTGCTAATACAGCCCGAGTAAGGTATATATTCATCTTCGGGGAGTTGTGATTAGCTTTTCAGATTCCGTACCTTCATACTTGCTAATACAGCTCGAGGAGACAGTTGAGAGCTTAGATGATAGTTGTGATTAGCTTTCAGATTCCGTACCTTCATACTTGCTAATACAGCTGAGGTTGCGTGCGACGAAGATAAGAGCGAGTTGTGATTAGCTTTTCAGATTCCGTACCTTCATACTTGCTAATACAGCAGTAGCGGTAAGCGTATCCATACACGTAGCGTTGTGATTAGCTTTCAGATTCCGTACCTTCATACTTGCTAATACAGCGTAAGAGCGAAGGGTCTACATTAATAGCCGTTGTGATTAGCTTTTCAGATTCCGTACCTTCATACTTTGCTAATACAGCCTTTAGCAGACACATACTCATCACGAGGATGTTGTGATTAGCTTTCAGATTCCGTACCTTCATACTTGCTAATACAGCGTCGGCGGAGTAAAGAACAGCCAGCACCTCGTTGTGATTAGCTTTCAGATTCCTGTACCTTCATACTTGCTAATACAGCGTTCCCCCATCTGAGTAATAATGAGGGACTACGTTGTGATTAGCTTTCAGATTCCGTACCTTCATACTTGCTAATACAGCGTTCCCCATCTGAGTAATAATGAGGACTACGTTGTGATTAGCTTTCAGATTCCGTACCTTCACACTGCTAATACAGCGAGTTCATCACGCATATATGGCAGGACATCGTTGTGATTAGCTTTCAGATTCCGTACCTTCATACTTGCTAATACAGCAGCTTCATAGTCAGCCTTATGAGCCATATAGTTGTGATTAGCTTTCAGATTCCGTACCTTCATACTTGCTAATACAGCGACACCGTCTGCAGCAGCGTATGCACTAGGTTGTGATTAGCTTTCAGATTCCGTACCTTCATACTTGCTAATACAGCAGACCCTGCAAAGGAGTCTATGGGACAAGCACTTAGTAGAAGGATCTAGAAAGAGAAAAGCCCGTGGATGTCCACGGGCTTTTCCTTTACTTAGCGACTTTTCCGATCCAAGATCTCATAGCATATCGAAGAGACCAGGGAGCTGAACGGCATCGGTAGGCTTGCGCGAAGAGAAGTGCTCCATCATACCAAACTGCTTGTCAGTAAGCGTCATGATCACCACCTCGCCCTCATCGGGAAGCATCGCCTTGACCCGCCGCACATGCGTCTGCGCCTGCTCCATACTCGCACAATGGCGCATATAGATGGAGTACTGAAACATCGTGAAGCCATCCTTCAGGAGCTCTTGACGGAAGCTGGTAGCCGCCTTGCGCTCCTTAGGCGTACCCGTAGGGCAGATCAAAGAAGACAAAGACCCACATGATGCGGTATTCACTTAGTCGCTTGGCTCGCATGACAAGAGGGGATAAGCCAAGCGACGAGCCTCACCCGTGAAGCAACGCAGGAGCGAGGTCGCCGTCTGCGTCGCTGCCAGCATCAGCGGGCGACGCTGTCCCTCGATCTCCACATCCAGCGTCGGGAGGGCGAGTAGCCGTGCCTTGATCTCCTTCGTCAGCTCCGTAGGGAATCCCTCCTCCTCACAGATCTCCACGACGAGCAGATCCACATAGGGGCGGTAGGGCTCCATGATATCATCCGCCAGGCAATAGGCATTATACTTATTGTGGTGATGGATGCCGAGTGTGGGGAGGATGCTACAGCCGACAAGGGCTGCGATGCGATGATGGTCTGAGGATAGCATAGCTGTAGTTCAGGAGCGAATTCGAGCGTCCTCCTCGCTCCCCGCACAAAACCCGGGAGGGAGATGAAGAGGTTGCGCCAATAGAAGGCTGCAGCCCGTGCCTCAAGATTGTCGGCATCCCCACTCTTGACCTGTCGGGACCAAGCGAGCATATTCTTTTGCTGGCTCTCCCAAGACGGTATGCAGGGCGTAAGCTTGGTTGAGGATCTTCGCCTGCACCGTCTGCTGCCAGAGCTGCTTCCTCAGGGGAAGCGAGGCATCGAGCTGCGCACGGAAGCGCTCGGTCTGGAGCGTATGTCCGTCCAGCGGGAGGAGCAGCCCCGAGGGCATGTGCGTCGCCGAGCAGGTCACGACAGCGCAATTATTCTCGAGCAAAAGCCCCTAAGAGAGCGTGGGTGATCGTAATCTGTGGGTGGTCGAGGAGGACGACCCCGATATCCTCTATCGGGATCGTCCGTACCGTCGTATCACGATCATCCGACGGCTGCCGCACCTCCAGCTGCTTGAGGCGCAAAGAGAGGTAGGCAGGATTGCCGATATAGATCGTTCGCTTCATCATAGTAGCAGGGGAGCATCAGAGCAGAGAGATCCGTCCGAGAAGGTCGACACGCACCTTGCGTACATTATTCTTCTTGTAAGCATCCAAGCTAAGCTGATAGAACTTAGGGATACGCCCTGACCTATTATCCTCATCTACATCAGTATCCAAATGATATCTTATAAAGTACTTACCTGCGGAGAGCTTCTGCACACGATAGAGATGCTCACTGAGCTTACGGTAATCCTGTGCTTCGAGGGCTCGCTGAAGCTCCTCATCCGACAGACCAATGATGACCATCTCGTTCATCTGTGAGGGATTCAACAAACACCCAGTCGGAGGGAGGGAGCGACCTCAGTACCGACTCTGGGATATCTCCCCGCTGTAGGACTTGCTCCATGACCTCACGTGGATGCGTGATGACTAAGGGGATGCCATAGCGTGCGCGGTCTACAGCGTCCCAGAAGGTCACGATAGACCCCACAAGCTTGCCCTTAGGAGTACGATAGAGGGCGAGGTGATGGTTACTCGCCGACTTTACAAATGTGGTGGGCTCTCCCTTCTCATCGAAGCACATAGGAATAGCCTTATCCAAAGACAGTGTTTTCGCATAGCACCGCACAGAGCGCACCTCCTGCTTCTTATCCTTATCCAAGCAAAGTGGAGGAATAGGTGCCCCCTTCTCTCGAGACTTAAGCTCTTGATTATACGTTGTGATGAGTTCACGAAGGCGCGGATCTACGACCTCCCCCTTAAGGTCATGCAAAGGATAGCGCTTGACAATACGCTCCCTACCTTGGGAGAGAATCTTCCCGTAGAGTGATGCCTCCATCAGTTCTCCTCGTGGTACCAGCACGCCCCGCTGTACGCAGGTGACTTCTCTACCATCAGCCGTCTTCTTACGATAGATATTGCGTCCGCGGGTGACGACGCGCTTCCCTGGGCGGTAGGAGATGAGGATCTCAGCAACCTTATCGCTGACGGCACGCACCGAGAGGTGAGGGCGCTGCGTCAGCCAGCGCTCCAAGAGGGAGAGCTTATCGGTCTTCGTCGCCTTCTGTACCTCGATCTCTCCGCTCATCGCCCTCACGCTCGCCTCGGAGCTTACACGATTGAGGCGCTGGATATAGCCCTGACGAGTCGAAGCCACGACGAGGGCATCGATAGCGTGGTGGCGGTGATCCTTACGCTTCGACCAGTCCTTGATGCGAAGCTTCTCGGTCGTCTCACCCTCCCGAGATACACGCTCCGTCTCACCCATCGAGTCGTAGCGATCGAGGTTGAGCGTATGGAGGATATCATCATAACCCCAGAGACTACGAAGTCGGGCAGTCACTCCACCCTCGCTCGCAGACACACGGCGGATGCCCTGCTGGAGGATGGCCATAGCTTGGCGCGAGATATACTGTGTCAGACGCAGCTGGCGCTCGAGGAAGTCGGAGGGGATATCCTCCTTCAGCCAGCGTAGGCGCTGGTGCTTGCTGTAGGAAATCGCCTTCTTATCCAGCAGGCCATTGATGCGATCCATATACTCGGCTTCCCAGCCCTTCGCACGGATGTACTCGAGAGCGGTGCGATTGCCTTTCTCCTTATTGCATCGGCGGCAGGCGCAGGTCTTATTGCCATAGGAGTCATCGTAGAGGACGGACTTCGGGATGATGTGCTCGACCTCCATATCGTCCCCATTGAGACATTGGCTCAGCGTCAGGATCTGACCACAGTACAGACACTGTTCTCCAGCCTCCTCCCACAGCATATACTTGCGGATACGGGACTTCGTCGGGAAGAGTCCACACTCCTGGATCTTCTCTGCGATCGCTTTATTCTCCTTCTCTCGACGGCGGTTACCCTCTGCCATACGCTCACGCTCCTCGCGCGACATCTTCAGCTCACGCGCCAGCTCGACACGGACTTCATCGACGCCGTACTCGGCCTTGAGTGCATTGACGAGGTTGATCATCTGGTTGAGGATCTTCTCGACGAGGGGCTGACGAAGCTCATTGCGCTGCAGCAGCGGTATCTTCTCCAGAAGTGTGCGCTCGGTGATCTCTTCGCTGGTGGGGCTATTCGAGTGGCGGTAGCCGACGGCTGCGCACGCCTCGCTATAGCCCAGCCCCTGCTGTAGCTGGGGGAGGAGCTTGCAGATGAACTTCGCGGACTTATTTCCGTAGCCGGGCTTGACGAAGTCCAGACGATAGAGCTGATCCAAGAGCCCACCATCCAGGTCCTCCTCCTTCATACCGAGCTGCGTGATGAGAGCACGGCGCATCGCATCACGCTCCTCGATGGAATAGAGGATGTGCCACAGGCGATAGAGGGGCTGGCGGACGTAGCTATCGGTGACGACGGCGACCTCTCGCTCGGTGACCTCGCCCGTCTCTTCGTCGGTGAGCTGGACGGTCATCATACGCGTCTCCAGCTCCATATCGAGGAGGTGGTGATACTGCGGATAGGGGCTGCAGAGCCGAGGCGAGAGCGACCCGCGTGCTATTCCCCTTCAGCCCACTCTTCGAGGTAAGCTGGTCTGCGATGAGCGCCTTCTCCTTGAGAAGCTTCTTCAGCGCAGCGAAGGATAGCGAAGCACTTTGACTGGAGATGTGCGACGATCTTGTCACGCTCCTCGGTGTGATATCACGTGGTGAGCCGTCGGGACGGGTCAGACGGATATTATTCACCGCCTCATAGATACGGCAGAGCTGGAAGAGGGTGAGGACTTCGGAGCGACTTTCGGGCCGAACTTGACCTTACGCTCGACGAGCTGCCGACCGCCCTGCCGTCGTCCTGCTGGACGCGCATCACCTTCTCTTGCTTCTCAAACTCGCACAGCGAGACCAGGTGCTTGCAGGACTTCAGCGGGCGCTGCATAAAGATGACCTCATCACGTAGCATCCGGATGAACTCGTCTGTAAGGATATCGGGATAGTGCACGCGCTGAGCTGCCATGATCTGATCGTACTCATCGATGTAGCGCTGACGGGAGAAGATCTGATCCTTGATGCGGTAGCTGATACCACCCGTGGGAGCTCTCATTCTGACTCTGACGGAGCTGCTCAGCGAAGTACTGCCCCCACCGTCTTGTCGCTCGTCCTGGAGCTTCTCATCATTCGCACGGATGCCAGCGAGGTAGGCACTATTCGAGTCCTTCTTCTTCTCGCCCTCATCACCGATGATGGCAGCAGCATCGCTCTTGACGTGCCGGTAGCCACGCTTCTGATTGATGTGGCAGAGCACACGACCCCAGCTCGGGCAGCGTCAGGCATTCACCAGCTGTAGCCGCCCGCTCGCGGAGCTCCCATAGCTCCAGCAGAGGGAGCTGAATGAGTGCAGCATCGGGGAGCATCCCGACCTTCTCCAGCTCCCGACGTAGGGCGGTAGCGACGTAGATGATAGCGGGCAAAGCCTCGGCGCATCGTACGGCGCGCCGTCCGCTCTGGTTCGCCGTGAAGGCCTTCCCGATAGAGAAGTCCGCAGCATCGGTAGCATTGTTTAAGGGGACGACACGGCTCCCCATACCTAAGATTTCGGCAGGATCTCCCTGCGCATCGAGGGCGATAAGGCACCACCCTATTGATCCTACTCCGAGGTCAAGACCAAGTACATGTTTGCTCATAAGCATTGGTTGTGTTGATATTAAAAAAATGGCTACATTTGCAGTAACGAAATCTGAAAGCTAATCACAATAAGGATTTATTCCGTTGTGAGAACATCCAGGGTGGGGTACTCTTAAGTGAGGTTCTCACCCTTCTTTTTGTGATCAGACCGAGAGGTCAGGCCACTCACGATCAGCCGTAGCACTGAAACAAATGTAGCAACTTCCCGCTGTCGAGCAAGCAACACCGCATCCATGAGCGACTTACATCTCGCAGGGAGGGACTCACCATACACCCACTTTCCCTACACCCAAAGTGAGCTATCCTGAGGCTGCTTCTCCGCGAATTCGGGGGTATATACGATGCAGATCGTTTACTTTTTATTTACCATATACCATTATACACGAACATATTCCCGCTAAAAACAATACATCCATACATTTTCTCGTTGTAGTTAAGGTAGGAGAAGAAGC
>BNJS01001090.1_pt1 | contig 30242 bp, 45 predicted proteins | sample 8540461 | NCBI WGS metagenome assembly BNJS01 (sample SAMD00202454, study PRJDB9452) | human saliva metagenome | isolation source: human saliva | place: Japan | reverse complement strand
CGTTCAATATTTTCTTTAAAAATCGTATCTGCTTTTGTCATTTACTCTCACCTCATTTATTGTCCTAACTAGTATAGCATAAAAAAAGAAAGGAGGAAAATCACTCGCTTATGGAAAGCAATTTTCTCCTTTTTCAATTTTATTGTAATACGAGTGATGCTGCTCCGATAACTCCAGCGTCGTTTCCTAGAGTTGCAAGAGCCAATTTAGTAGATGTGCGTACTTGTGGGAAACTATTTTCGTCGTAGACTTTTTGAACACCTTGTAAAAGGAATTCTCCCGCAGCTGATACACCACCACCGATAACGATTGTTGATGGGTTTAGGATTGAACCGATGTTGGCACAAGCAATTCCCAAGTAACGTGAGAAGTTACGGTAAACGATTAAAGCAAGGTCGTCTCCTTCTTTTGCAAGGTCAAAGACAGTCTTAGCAGTTACTTCTTCTCCGTTATCAATCAAACGTTTCAAGGCTGCATCGCCTTCGTATTCATCCGCATAGCGACGAGTCAAGTTGACAATTCCTGTTGCTGAAGCAACTGTCTCAAGACATCCTTTTTTACCACAAGTACATGCGATTGGTTGGTCAAAGTCAACAGTGATGTGACCAAGTTCACCTGCTGCACCAGCAACACCATGAAGCAATTTGCCTTCAGCGACGATACCGCCACCAACACCTGTACCAAGTGTCATAAAGACAACATCTGGTTGGTTATCACCAGCCCCCATCCAACGCTCACCAAGAGCAGCTACGTTGGCATCATTATCGATGAAGAACGGAATACCCAAGGCCTTTTCAATCTTCTCTTTAATTGGTTGAAGAGTTTTCCAGTTGAGGTTGTAGGCACCGATAACAGTTCCTTTTTCACGGTCAACCACACCTGGTGATCCCATTCCAATACCTTGGAAGTCTGCTGCTGCCAATCCAAGCAAGTCCAAACGGTGTTGAATAGACTCAATCATATCATCTACGATATGACTTCCCTCATCCAAAATGTTGGTCTTGATAGACCATTTTTCTTGGATTTCTCCTGCTGTTGTCAAGATTGCAAATTTGATAGAAGTTCCACCAAGGTCAATCCCAATAATCTTTTGACTCATCATATTCTCCTTTTTCATTATGAATTAACTGAAAATGCTTACAGTACTAGTATAACAAATTTCACTCATTTATGCAAAGGTTTGCATTCGCTTTCTGGATTTTATTCTGACTTATGGTTTCCAGAGACCTGAAGCATCTACGTAGTAACGTCCGCCATCAACTCGCTCATTCTTAGCCATTTTACCATCTGATTTCAAATAGTAATTCCCTTGCCATGCATTATAAACATAAGATCCATCTGATTTTAGATAATACCAAGCTTGGTAAGTAGCATCATAAACCCATTCACTCTGGGCCATTTTACCGTTTGATTTAAGGTAGTAAGCTCCTTGCCATGCATTCTTTGCATAAGATCCATCTGATTTCAAGTAATACCAAGCTTGGTAAGAATCATCATAAATCCATTCGCTCTGTGCCATTTGACCATCTTCTTTCAGGTAATAACTTCCCTGCCAAGCGTTTTTCACTGGATTTCCATTTCCATCAAAGTAGTACCAAGCACCATCCTGCTTAACCCAGCCACTTGCTGTTGCTGAACTTGTATCAGTTTGAGTTGTAGTCTCTTGTTTTGCTTTGAAAGCACCTTTTGGGGCATTTTTCAATTCACAAGCTACACCATCATGATCACGGTCTAACTTGACAGAATAACCAGGTTCTCCCTCATGAAGATCTGAATACCCATTAGCCCAAGCTTCCTTACAGCTAGAAAAATGAATGTTTTCTTCTGCTAACACAGGTTGTGAAAACAAGACTAAAACTGGCAAGCTAGCTAGACTCATTTTTAAAAATAGACGTTTGTTCATTTCTTTCTCCCATAATTATGATATCGATTTCACTATTATTTTATCAAACTTATTTTAACGATTCAAGAAAATCTTTGACTGTCCCAGCAAACTCTGCTGGTTTATCTTCGTTCAAAACATGAGGGCCGTCTGGGATAATCTGAAATTGGGATTCTGATATTAGTTTATGAAGACTTCTCATAGAACTAAGATTCGGTTTATCTTTGCTACCACAAATTAGTAAGGTTGGATAAGGACAAGTTCTTGATATATCCGTTAAATCAAGTGTCTTCAATTCCTCAGAAACTCCGACCATAAGAGCTTTGTTTGCTCCCCGTTTTTCAAAAAAACTTTTTGGAAGTAGTTTAAAAATCATCAACTGGATTTTAAATAAGATATTTCCAGCTAATTTCAGAGGGCAACCTGACAAAACTAAACCTTGAAGATTTGGTAAATCATAACTGGAAAGTTCTAGTGCCAGGACCGCACCTAAAGACAATCCAACCAAAATAAAAGATTCTGTCTCTTGAGCTAGATGCTGATAAACTCGTTCCTTGGCTTGTTGATAGTTGCTAACTGTAGAAGGAAATAACTCGATAGCCTCAGAAGGATAATCTGTCAGTAGATTCCGAACTTCTTTCCAAGACTCTACTGACTGCCCTAACCCGTGTAAAAATACCAGTTTCATCTAGTTCCCCTCTAGGCTTAATTCATACAAGCCTCTCACTGCATTACAGCCGTAAATAGCTTCTGCTTGGGCTAAATCTGCTAAGGTCAAGACTTTCTCTTCTACCTGTCCTGTTTCCAGCAAATGCTGACGATAAATTCCTGGTAAGATACCAAGTAGGATAGGCGGTGTGTAGAGTTTGCCAGCGATTTTTCAAGATCAAATTACCAATAGAAGTTTCAAGCAGTTCTCCTGACTTATTGTAGTAAATGATTTCTTGTTCCCCTAGGTTTTAAATGCGGTCGGTGACTCGTTTTGAAGTAGGTAAAAGCTTGATTCAAATCCATTTCCTGCAGGCAAAGTTGAGCCTGACAGAAGGTCGGACTAAGGGGTGTTAAGGTTTGGCAACTGAATTCAATCTCTCCCGACTTGCTGAGAGAAATTCGCAAGCGGTAATCTTGATTAGCATCACAAGCCTGACACTCTTCCTCTATCTTTTGTCTTAAGTCTTCTGCATCAAAAGGAAAGGCAAAATAGCGACTAGCTTTTCTCAGTCTTTCTATATGTTGATTCTCAAACAGCAAGTTCTTCTGGCTGATTTTTCCAGTAGTAATCAGCTGAAAACGAGCTTGCTTCCGATAGAGAACAGCTGCCTTTTGATGAACTTCACGGTATTCAGATTCCCATGTGCTATCCCATGTAATGCCTCCGCCTACTCCATAGATAGCTTGCCCCTTGTAGAGTTGAATGGTCCGAATAGCAACATTAAAAATCCGTCGTCCATTTGGAAGCAAGAGACCAATCGTTCCGCAGTAGACTCCACGCGGTTGAGGCTCCAAGTCCTTAATGATTTCCATGGTCGCAATTTTGGGTGCTCCCGTTATGGAACCACAAGGGAATAGAGAACGAAAGATTTCAACAAGGTCAACATCCTCTCGCAATTGACTCTTGATGGTCGAAGTCATCTGCCACACAGTTGAATACTGTTCCACTTGGCACAGACACTCCACGTGCTCACTGCCCACTTCAGAAATACGATTCATATCATTGCGCAAGAGGTCCACGATCATCATATTTTCAGAGCGATTTTTGGGATCCTGTTCTAACCAACTAGCTTGGGCAAGGTCTTCTTGGTCAGTCACTCCTCGCTGAGTCGTTCCCTTCATTGGTCGCGTTGTCAACTCGCGGTCATTTTGCTCAAAAAAGAGCTCTGGGCTCATGGAAATCACTGCCATGTCATCATGTTCCACATAGGCATTGTAGCCTGCCTCCTGCTCTACCACCATACGATTGTAGATCGCAAAAGGATCAGCACTTAAGTCCTGCTTGAGTTGGACGGTATAGTTAACCTGATAGGTGTCCCCCTGCCGCAAATGATGATGAATCTGAGCAATGGCTTTTTCATAGTCATCTGCAGATGTTACTTCCTGCCAATTTGAAGGCAAATCAACCTCATCATAAGTCAAAGGAATAGGGAAGGTCTCTACCCTATCATGAACCGTAAAATATAGTAGGTACTCTCCCAGTAAGGGAGCCTTGTGAACTGCTAGTTTCACTTCAAAAGCAGGTGCAGCCTCGTAGCTGACATAGCCCACCACATAATAGCCTTGCTCCTGGTAGCTTTCCACTTGTGCCAGCAAATCTGCCACTTCTGCTAAATCTCTCGTTTTCAACTCTTTAATCGGCTGGGTAAAGATGTATCTCTCCCCCAAAGCCCTAAAATCAATCACTGTTTTTCTATGCATAGCTTAAGTATAGCATAAAAAGGCAGATTCAGACAAAACTGATCTACCTTTTTTCATTTTACTAGTCCTATCTACTATTTAGTGAATAAATCTCCAGTAAATCCGTTAGATTTTTGTAAAAGTTGTTTGTAAACTTTCTCTTTCAGACCAACTGTATTTCCAAATCCATTCCCTTTAAGATCTTTTTCAACTGCTTCATCAAACAACTCTTGAAGTCTTGCATAAGTTGAAATTTTCTCACCATTAATTTCAATTTCAACAAAGCCTTTTTCACCTTTAGCTTTAACTTCCTTGAACCATTCTTTCTTCCACTCTTCTAGTGTGTGGAATTTACCACCAGACACTTTCTCAATGATAAAGTCATCACCAAGACCCGGTCTACCAGCTGCTTTAGATTCTTGTTTATACTTGTTAGAAGCGTAGCCAACAAATCCATTAACATATCCGAAGTAACCCCACATACGGAATGTGTTATGTTTGAACGAGATTGAACCAACAGCACTTTGACTTGTGTTACCACCGTAAATACCTGCCATCATATTTACTGTTTGATACGCAGTATCGAAACCTTCAGCACGATAACGTCCGTTCCCTGGCATACCGTGTTTTGTTACAAAGTTATTATCAACTAATTGGTCGATGCTTGTAATTTTCTCAGCTTTCTCAGCGTCGTTTAGGTCACGAAGTTTATCCCATTGGTGCGGTTCACCTTTTAGGCTATTGCGGTCAGCGTTTGAACGCCATTCTTTATCCATTTTCTTGAACCACTTGTCGTTCGTTCCATCATTCTTAGCGATTACCGCATCGGCTTCTAAGTGGTCAAGCATCATAAGAGCTTCATTATAGTTCTTCATGTAATGGTCAATCTTCGCACGACTATCCAACATGTTAGGATTATAATTATACCATTGTTTTCCATCATTTTGACGTTCATATGCCATATTAAGACCTAACGCACCATATTCACCATTTGGGTTTGAAACTGACGGCGATTGCAACATACCTTGGGCAAATGCTTCTACGTCAGTACCTTCACGGTGACGCCATCCACCTAGATACGCCATACGGTCATTGATGTGTGTTGTTTCGTGAGTGAATGCAGATGTACCAAAATCACTAATCATACTTGAGATGATATAGTAAACAGCCTCTGAGTTTTGTGGTCTTTCAAAGATATAAGCATATGCACCCATACCGTTATATCCATGCCATTTACCTGTAGGTCCGTAGAACTCACGAACTGGAGCATAATCACCATTCTTATTATGACCCATTCGGTCAGCCCATCCATGACCAGGAACCTCTTGGTTATCCCAGATAGCCGATGGAACCATATTTTCAGATTTCAACAACTGATTACGTACATTATCAGCGGCAAGTCTTGACCAGAAGTCTAAGTAATTGATTTGCTCTTGAGCACGTAAATCAATTTGTTTCTTGAACGCTTCACGTTCAGCTTCAGTTTTCTTACCATATTTCTCAAATGCACTAAATGCTAGTGTATTATACGTTGAAATCAAGAACATATGAGCTTTTTTCGTATTAAGAAGTGGTAGGATATAACGTCCATGCTCACCGTTATTTAAGTTTTCGTATAAGTGATATTTCTTATTAGCAAAATCAGGGTTAGATGATTGTTTCTCAACTACATAGTTAGTATGTGAAACAGCTTTCTTATACCAAACATTCATGTCAGTATCTTCTGTAAAGAGCTTCATGTTATATGTTAAGAAATCATTTAAACTACCTTTGCCTGTTGCTCCCGCAATTACATCACGGTAAGCATCCTGAGTTCGATCACCTTTTAAGTTTTTCTCACTAGAACCAATTTGAATCAATCTATCGATAACGCTAACGTTCTTACCATAAAAATCAGGCTTGAACATCATAAGATTTTTAATGCTCATATCATTGTATTTAAATCCATAATAACGATTTAAATAAGTAAGAGCCATCATAATTTTAGCTTTGTTTTCATCGACTTTCTTGACAAGGGATTTCATAGCTGCTTCGTCACCGTTTAATTGATGGTCTTCGTTTTCGACTAAAGCTTTAACTAATTTATCCAAATTAGCTTTCGTTTCTTCAAAGCTTTCTTCAAGGAATAGGTTTTTAATATAACCATCTTTACGAGCATCAGTGTTTTCTTCAGCTTTACCACGTTTGTCCATTAACGCACGCACTTCAGGTGAAATCAATTGAACGCTATCTAATTTAGCTTTAATATCGTTGATTAATTGTGTTCTATCTTTAACAACCATATTTGGTGTATAAACGACGTCACCAAGACCTTCGATACTGTATTCACGAACCTGTTGAACTTGAGAATCAGCTTTACGTGTGACAACTTTTTCTTCCTTAGTACCATCCGCATAGTGAATCATAATGTGACTAGCATCAGATAAATCAGTCACGAATTGACCATCTTTCATACTTGTTACAGACAATACTTCTGTAGTTAGTAATTTAGATCCTTCTGGAATCTTGTTACCTTGATTGATAATCCACTCTTTATTGTAGAACGGTTGAAGTTTTTCAATGTTACGGTAAGCAAGCTCACGAGATGCATCGTAGTCTTGAGTAGCTTTGTAAGTATCTGATTTTGATTCCTTATGGTTTAACTTATCTACAAAATGTTCAGTTATTGTATATTCATGTGCAGTAATTCCCATTTTAGCAATTCTTGCATCAGCTTCTTCTTGGGAAACACCTTTCCAACGACTAGAACGAGAATAGGATTGTTTACCTTCACTTACACCATTAACGAATACATTATTATTTCTAACCCAGTTTGCACCAAAGTAATCATCATCCTCTGCATCACGAGAACCGTAAAGAATCTCACCACCATTCTTCACCTTCATCATAGTCACGTTGTTTTCAGCAAGTCCCCATGACCAGTTAGAATGAAGCAAACCACCTGTTTCAAGAGGTTCTTTCACATCTATCGTACCCTTGGCAACAGAGTTCTTCAAACGTCCCCATGCACTAACGTCTCTCGGATTATCACCGTGATTCAATTTAGCAACAAGTCCACCGACCTTAGCTTTATTCCCTTTAATATAGGCATCAATATAAGAGTTATCTGTGTTACTTCTCCAGCTTTCGCTGACAAGTCCGCCAGACCACCATCCTGCGTTCCCTACACTTGTAATATTACCGATAAAGGCTACATTACGCATATTGGATTCATCTAGTTTATTGACCATACCCGTAACGTCATTGTTACCTACAACATTACCTGTTACTTTAATGTTTTCAATCGTTGACTTCTTAAACATCTCACCAAGCGGTGCTGTCTTGTTCGCCCAAGGCATATTGATATCAACATTACCCAGATTAATGTCGTGAATATGAGCATTCTCAGCTTGTGCAAATAACGGACGAGCTAAATTGTGAATAGTGTAACGTTTATCACCCTCACTAGATAGCTTACCAGTGAATTTAGCTGTCACGTAAGATTTACTTGGTGTTGGTACATTCACAGCGTTTAAGTCCGCACCAAGTTTAAACTCACCATTTGGAGTTTTTTGCATATCTTCAATTAATTCTTTGAAATTGTAGTATACATTACCTTCTTTTGCTTTTTGTTTTTCAAAGTAATGTACATACTCTTCGCTTAGTGTATCATCGTCTCTACGTTGAACTAAGTCTGGAGCTTTGGCTACAACTTTGTACAATGTTTTTCCATCAACAACAACTTCTTCAACTGAACTTACTGCAAGTCTTGTCACTTTATTGTCATGAGTTGTTACACGTAAATACAATGGAGAAACGTCTGTCGGCTTTTCAGATAATAAGCTCTTATCTGTTTCGTTTCCTTCAGCATCTACACTCATTAAACTTGTTTCTTTAATGTTTTTGATTTCAACTTTTTTAAGGTCTAACTGAATTTGTTTATCTTCTAACTTCTCAGTTTCTTCGCCTTCTCCACGATCATAAACCATTGTTGTGGATAGAGTGTAACCTTGATAATATTTCAATTTATCTAAAGTAGCGTTTAATTTATTTTCAAATACCGTTACTTCTTTGACAAGTTGTCCATCTTTATCTTTCAACGCTAATCTGATTGATTTGATTTCTACTCCTGCTGGTTTATTTAATGTATAACTAGCTGTGGCACTCTTCTTCAAGACATCTTTTTCAGTATTAGCCCATTGTAATGTTGGCTTTTCTAACCCTTTTGTGCCTTGCTTAATAATTTTATCTTGAGGTTCTTGGATAACTTTTTCTACTACTGTTGGAGCTTCACTTGTTTTTTCTCCACGAATCGTTTTATAGGTTTCAGTAATTTGTTTCTTACCGTCTACACCTTCTTGAGCAACTTTAGTTGTTCCACGTTTTAAAGTGTCATCATCTTCTGTTTTTGTAGCAAAAGGAATGACTTCTTCTCTTGTCTCAACTTTTGTTCCTTCAATAGGTTTCGTACCTTTTTTAACGACTTTAGAAACAGCGGGAGTTTTTACTTCTGTCGTTGTAGAAAGGACTTTATCTGTTTCAACACCTTCTACTGTTTCATAAGTTGTTTTCGTAACTTGAACTCCTTTAGAACCAGGATTTTCAACTACTTCATCTCCCACATATTTGTGTCGTCAGGAACTACTTCTGTTGTGAAATCTAATTCACTTTCAGTAGACTTCTCAACTGTACCAGTTGTTACTTTATATTCTGGTAAGTCTAGCACTGGAGACTTCATTTCATGTTCTGGTTCTTGTGTTCCTTTAGTTGAAACTGGTTCTTTATATTCAGGAAGTTCTGGATGTACTAAAGCTTGGCCTTCCTTACCTTCTTCTTGAGTACCTTTCACTTCAACTGGAGCTTCTGGTAATTCGGGTTGCGTTAGGGCTTGGCCTTCTCTACCTTCTTCTTGGGTACCTTTAGACTCTACTGTAGCCTCTGGCAATTCGGATTGCGAATCAGGAACCTGACACAGCCGTAACATGCATACCAATTGCAGTGTCTCCGATATCCAATCCAGCATGAGCCTTGATAAATTCAACCTCAACTGGATCCTTCATAAACTTGAAGGCTGCCAACTGACCTGAACCTCCTGCATGAAGGGTAGGAAGGACACTGACGATTTCAGACCAAACTGCTCTGCCACCTGACGTTCAACAACGAGAGCCCGATTGACATGTTCACAACCTTGAACAGCTAGATGAATTCCTTTCCCTCCCTAGGATATCTAGAATGGTCTTCACAATGATTTCCCCAATTTCTTGGCTGGATTCCTTGCCAATCTGACCACCTATCACCTCACTAGAAGAGAGGCCCAAAACAAAGATAGATCCCTGCTTCAAATTGGCCTTTTCTAATACATCTTCTACAATCTGGCTTGTTTCTCTTTGAATATCTTTTTCCTTCATACTTGATACCTCTTTTGTCATTATCTATCATATCGTTTTTTCTTGTTTTTAGCAAGATAGACAAACTAGAAAGCTTTCTCAATTACGCATAAAACTCCCAGAATTGACTGGGAGTTAGCTAGTTTCTATTCTATTTATGTATATTTCAACCGTCGTTCCTTTGTCGGGAACAGAATCAATCTTCATCTGGTAATGTTCTCCAAAATGAAGTTTGAGTCGTTGGTTGACATTTTGAAGGCCAACTCCCCCACGTTTGAGCTGACTCTGACTACTATCGCCAGCAACTTGGAAGCCAACGCCATCATCCTCAATGCGGATAACTAGTCCTGAATCCTTTTTCTGAACAGAAAGTTTAATATGTCCCTGACCTTCCTTCTCCTTGATGCCATGGTAAAGGGCATTTTCTACCAAAGGTTGTAACACCAGCTTGGGCAAGACTAGGTTATCAAAAGCAGGATTTTCATCAATCTCGTATTCCAACTTATCTCCATAACGCTGTTTCTGGATAAAGAGGTACTGGCGAACATGGTTGATTTCGTCAGACAGGCAAATCAAATCTTTACCCTGATTGAGAGCTAGGGCGGAAATAGGGTCGCCAAGGACTTAGTCACTTGCACCACTCTCTGACTATCCTGAAACTCAGCCATCCAGATGATGGTGTCCAAGGTGTTATAGAGGAAATGGGGATTAATCTGGCTTGATAAAGCTTGAAGTTCATACTGACGGGTCGTTTCTTCTTGCCTGCGAATAGCTACCATCAGCTGATCAATCTGATCCAACATGGCATTGAACTGGCGAGTCACTTCTCTCAGTTCATAGGCACCAGCTTCCTTGGCACGAAGATTCTGAGTACCAGAAGCAATTTCCAGCATGGTTTCTCTCAAATTCTTCAAAGGAGCAATCCAACGCTTGAGACTGAACCACACCAAGCAGAGACAGGCAAGAAGAGATGTGACACTGGCCCCAAGCAAGGTCCACAAGAGCTGACTCCGAACCTGGGTCTAACTTCTCCAACGAAGAAACTCCATAACCGTCCAATCAGTTCCAGCAATCTGTTCCTGACTGACGTAGGATTTGTGGTCAGGAGTATAGCCCTGCCCTGTCTCAATATAGGGTTTCATAGCCTCCATTTCGCTAGACGAACTATAAACTGTGCGTTGAGGATGATAAACAAATTCATGGTTTTCATTGATGATAAAGGCAAAGCCCTGCTGCCCCAACTGGAGCTGGTTGAGATAGGCTTCCAGAGTTTCGTAGGAAATATCCAAACGAAGTACGCCAAGATTGGCTCCCTTTGCATCAACAAGTTCTTGAGTGACAGAAATGACCCACTGACTATCTGATTTACGAGCTGGTGTTAAAACTGGCTTAGCCCCCTGATGAATGGCCTTTTGGTACCAGTCCTCAGACATCATATCTGAGGAGGTTTTCATCTGCACACTGTCATCTGTAGAAATGACCTGACCTGATTTGGTGACCAATACAACAGCTTTCAAGTCCTTGTCTGCCTTCAAGATAGTCAAAAATAAATCTCGAATTTCCTTGACCTTGTCTTGACTGGGATTCTCAGCATAGGTTAGAACATCTGCCTGCTGGGTCAAACTAGTCGAGGTGGTTTCTAATTTTTTGATATAAGACTGAATAAAGTGGCTAGTTTGGCTAATTGTCGTTTGGCTATTGCCCTCAATGCTAGCCTCAATGGCCGAAGAACTAGATTGATAGTAGAAAGTCCCAACCAGAGCTAGGAGAATGAGAAAGACCAGAAAGATGGAAATAACCATTCTGACTAGGAGAGAAGAACGCTTCATCGACCTTCTCCCTTCTTAAACTGACGAGGTGTTACACCTGCAATCTGTTTAAAACGTTGGGTAAAGTAATTCATATCTTCAAAGCCAACCTTTTCAGCTATCTCATAAATCTTTAAATCTGTAGTCAAGAGTAAGAGTTTGGCTTGTTTGACACGCTCTCTTACCAGATAATCCTGAAAAGGCAGCCCCAACTCTTTCTTAATCAAGGAGCTCAGATAAGTCGGACTAAAGCCCAAGTCACTGGCTAAAGACTTTAAACTAAACTGACTGTCAGCCAGATGAGACTGGATTTTCTGAGCCATGTTTCCTTCAAACTTATCAGTTAATAAATCTTGTAACTGCTCTTCCTTTTCTTCCTTGTCCAGCTTTTGCTTGATTTTACCCAGCATTTCCTCAATATCCTGACGAGAAAAGGGCTTAAGCAAGTAGTCATCCACACCGAGTTTGACAGCAGACAAGGCATAATCAAAATCATCGTAGCCAGTCAAAAAGACCAAATGTACCTGAGGATAGGTTTCTCGGACCAGACTGGCCAACTGGATGCCATTTAGTTGAGGCATATTGATATCGGTTAAAATGATATCTGGCACCTGCTTTTGAATCAATTCCCAAGCCTGCCTTCCATTTTCAGCCTGACCAATGATTTCCATATCGTAGGCTGCTACATTGACCAGCTTGGTCAAACCTTGTCTTACCAGATATTCATCTTCTACGATTAAGATTGTATAGGTCATGCTTCTCTCCTTTGTCACTTACTAGTATCAGTATAGCAAAATTCTCCTCTAACTGCTTAGGAAAGTTCTCTTAATCAACATAATCTAGTAAATAAGCATATCCTTTTTCTTCCATTTGGTCTTTGGGAATAAAGCGGATAGAGAGACTATTAATACAGTAGCGCAAGCCACCCTTGTCCTGTGGTCCATCCGTAAAGACATGGCCAAGGTGAGAATCTCCAACTCGGCTCCGCACTTCCATGCGTGTCATATTGTAAGACTTATCTTCCTTGTAGGTAGCAACATCTGGACTGATGGGTTGGGTAAAACTAGGCCAGCCACAACCAGACTCAAACTTATCCTTTGATGAAAAGAGGGGTTCGCCAGTTGCCACATCCACATAGATACCAGATTCAAATTTATCCCAGTAGCGGTTTGAAAAAGCTCGTTCTGTTTGATTTTTCTGGGTAACTGCATACTCCTCAGGCGACATGGTCTTTTTCAATTCTTCATCGCTTGGTTTAGGATATTTGCTGGCATCGATAACGGGGTAGGCAGCCTGATTGACATTGATATGACAGTAGCCATTTGGATTTTTCTTGAGATAGTCTTGGTGGTAATCCTCGGCCACTACAAAATTCTTCAAGGTTTCCTTTTCAACTGCCAAAGGTTGGTCGTATTTCTTAGCTACCTCATCAAAGATCTGGTTGATAACCTCTAAATCCTTGTCATCTGTGTAATAAACACCAGTACGGTACTGGGTTCCCACATCATTTCCTTGTTTATTTTTGCTAGTTGGATTGATAATGCGGAAGTAATGTAGCAAGATTTCCTTGAGGGAAATTTGCTTGGCATCATAGGTGACATGGACAGTTTCCGCATGTCCTGTTTGGTTAATCAATTCGTACTTGGTTGTTTCCCCTCTACCGTTCGCATAGCCTGAAACGGCATCTGTCACTCCAGGCACGCGTGAGAAGTATTCCTCCACTCCCCAGAAACATCCCCCAGCTAGATAAATTTCATGCAAATCTGCGTCTTTACTAATTTCTGTTTTTTTCACTGTTTTTCCTCCTTGGCTAACTGATGCTTTCTCAATTTGCGAGCTATCTGTCTGCCCTGCATTTCGCATCAATAGAAAATAGAAACCGCTTATGGCTAGGACAAAAATCCCTGCCAAGACAAACAATTTTACTTTATCATTCATGACCTTTCTCTACCCCATTTCTTTCAATTCTTTTAAAATCATATCCTTATCCATAAAACCTGGTTGTGTTTTGACCAGTTTGCCTTCCTTGTCTATAAAGGCTTGAGTTGGGTAAGAACGAACGCCATAACTTTCCAAAAGTTTGCCTGATGGATCAATTAGAACTGGGAAATTTTTATAATCCAAGCCCTTGTACCAGTTCTTAAAATCAGCTTCCCGCTTGTTCACCCTTGTGACCAGGAGACACCACTGTCAAGACCACATAGTCGTCTCCAGCATCCTTAGCAATTTCATCCGTATCTGGAAGACTGGCTAGACAGATGGAACACCAAGACGCCCAGAATTTGAGATAGACTTTCTTGCCCTTGTAATCAGACAAGCGGTAGGTCTTGCCATCTACTCCCATCAATTCAAAGTCAGCGACTGCCTGACCTTTAGTCACAGTTTGCGCACTGACTTGTTCTGTTTTTGTTTCCTCCTTCATAGTAGATTGGTCTGACATATTTTTAGCCGAACAGGCTGCCAAACAACAGATTGAGCCTACTCCAAGGAGACATGTTTGCCATTTTTTCATTTCTTCTTCCTCTCTATTCAAATAATGTAGTCAAAATGGAAGCATTTCCCAAAAGCACCAAGATTCCCATCACGATAATGAGGAAACCACCCACTTTTTTGAGGGTTCCGAGGTAGGGATGGAGTTTTCGGAAATGTTTCAAAACATAGCTGGAGGCGATAGCTAGAACCAAAAATGGTAGTGCCAATCCCAGCGTGTAAACCAACATGAGACCAGCTCCCTGCCAAGCACCTGAGCCACCTGAAGCCGCCAAGGCCAAAAGAGAGCCAAGAACTGGACCCACACATGGCGTCCAAGCAAAACTAAAGGTCAAGCCCAGTAAAAATGCCTGACTATAGCCCTTACCCTTTTGCCCCTGTCTCTTTAATTGTAGCCTTTTTTCCTTGTAGAGTCCCTGCAAATGTAAGACTTCCATCTGGTGCAAGCCCAAGAGAATGATGACCGCACCCGTCACATACTGAAACCAAGAAGCATACAGCAAATTGCCTAAAAAACCAGCTCCATAGCCCAGTAAGATAAAAACAAAGGAAATCCCTATTATAAAGGCCAGAGTTCGCAATAGACTAACAACTGAGATTGAATATTTTCCACTAGAATCCTGAGCACCATCTTTGTCATCCAGTAATACCCCTGCATAGACTGGTAACAAGGGTAAAATACAAGGAGAAAAGAAGGAAAGAATTCCAGCAAGAAAAACACTGATAAAAAAGATTATATTATCCATTGCCTTCCTCCATTCTTTGATTTGATAGGACTATTATAACCCCAAAGTTCCAGAAAAAACAGGGACAATAATAGGGAAAAATAGGAATTTAATCAGGTTATACTTCAAAGAAATCAAAAAAGCATGAGTAAAAGGGTAAGCTATCTTAGGTTTTAGAGCCAACATCTAGTAAACTAAAAAACAGATTCTTCCATCTATCACGGAAAAATCTGTCATTGATTTACTGATTTACAAAAAATTCCAATTACGGTTTACGAACCTTATCTTTGCTGGTTTCTCTGTATTTTTTAGTTCTTATTTGCGATGCTCTTTCAATAGTTCTTCAAACTCAGAGACAGTCATACCTAACTGCTGGCTGGCAACCTCAGAAGTCAGAAGACCTTGGTGGACCATATCTAGGAAGGCAAAAAATTTCCCTTCCTCCCTAGCAGTTTCCAAGGCATAGTCCTGCGCTAACAAGGCTTGTTCTTCTCGCATACGTAGTTGACTAAACATCTTCCTGTCCTCCTCGGACCAGCTCTTATAGTCTAGCAGTTGGTCCGCCTGACTGATGGCTCGCTCGGGTTCTTGGGTAAAGGGTTGTTACCGAAAAACTCCAACCACGGCTTACGAACCTCGTCTTTGCTGGTTTCTCTGTATTTTTTTAATTCTAAGAATGCCATCTTAACCATTATTGGTAATGGTCTTACAACAAGGCCTCAAACTCAGCGACGGTCATGCCTAATTGCTCACTCGCAACCTCTGCTGTTAAAAGATGCTGTCGAACAAGATTTGCTAACATAGCAAAACCACCTTCCGCCCTCGCAGTTTCCAAAGCATAGTCCTGCGCTAACAAGGCTTGTTCTTCGCGTCTGCGTTGTTCACTAAACATTTTCCTGTCCTCCTCGGACCAGCTCTTGTAGTCCAGCAGTTGGTCTGCTTGGCTAATAGCTCGCTCGGGTTGCTGGGTAAAGGGTTTGTTACCGAAAAACTCCAACCACGGCTTACGAACCTCGTCTTTGCTGGTTTCTCTGTATTTTTTTAGTTCTAAGAACGCCATCTTGACTAGATGGTTTTCTTGTCCATTGTTTGTGATGGTTAAAACCTCACCTGTCGTGTCCTCGCGCATACTGAAGCTGTGAAAGGCTAGGTCATCTGAGAAATAATTACTATCTACAATAGCTATTGCGTAAACAGGTGCGATATGCTTGTAACTCTGGTGAGTATTGCCCTCTTGCTGGCGAATTTTTTCTAGGTTTTGATTGACCTGACTACACAAGTAAGCCCATAGGCGATTGATGAAAAAATTCTGATGATGTACCTGAATCTCAATGATAACTTGTGTCCCATTATCTAGTTCAGCTAAAACGTCTATGCTAGTATAGAAATCTTGGGCTGAATATGGTACGGAAGGCAAGACGTGAATGTTACTTCCCTCCAAAATAGTCACATTTTTTGCTGGTAAATCCAACATATCACGGATAAATTGACAAGTGATTTCTGGATTGCTAAAGATTTTCTTAGCAACCAAATCGTTAGTTGGGCTGATGCCCGGATGACGTACAGTCATATTTGCTCTCCTTTCATTATAGCACATTTTTTAATCTAATTTACTAGATTTGATGCTTCTATCTATTTATTCGGAAAAAGAAAGGATAAATGAAATAGTAAATAAAAAATAAGAACAGCGGATAAGCAATAAATGTTAAGCTATCTATCCTTCTTACTTATCTGATAATAAATAAGGTCCGCAACGTAGTCTTTTCTCTCTACACCATTGGTAATAGTCTTTAGATAGGCCATCCCAGCCTTTTCCATGACACGGCCTGAAGCTGGGTTGAGACTGGCATATCGAGCTTTTGACTTTTTGAAAAACCTGCTTGAGTAAAACAAAAGTCCAAGACAGCTTTTAAAGGCCTCCGTCATCATACCTCGGCCCCAATAATTTTTTCCTAAAATATAGCCAATTTCACAAGAAGAATCGTTCTCATCTATTGCAATGATGCTGATATCTCCTATCACCTGCTCGGGGTTTTCTTTGAGGCAAATGGCCCATTTGTAATAGTTGGGATTAGCATAGGAGGAAATCCAATTACGAATCGAATTCCGAGTCACCTCAACATCAGGATGAGGATCCCAAGTAACGTAGGTTAGATTCTCAGCAGACGAAGCCCAATTTTGAAACATGGCTTCCGCATCACTCTCCACAAATCTTCTCAGAATCAAACGTTTTGTCTGTAACATTTGCGTACCAATAGATTTCATGATGCTACCTCGCTTTCTAATAGATGATTCTCTGTTCAATCTCCATTGAAACTGGTTTTGCTTTTGAATTTCAAGGTAATAAGCTAAAAAGGTCCCCCGGACCTTCTTCGCTTTCTCATTTCTAGGCTCAGGGTAAAAAGACTAAACTCAGTAACAGATAAAAACAAGTTTTTCATCTAGTTCCTTGACGCAGTCGCTGTCTGGTTTGAAATGCGCCCCTAGCAAGCTTTTTTTTCAAACCTAGTCATCGTTGCGGGGGTAAGACAACGGAATCGAACTCTTCGAGTTACCGGATCTTCCTCGTTTTCTTATTTCATTACAGGACCGTCTTTGGTATTACGAACTGGTGTTCATATTGGCAAGACAGAGTCGCCATCGATAGTTTTATGAGCCCAGCCAGTCTTCATATCTGTATCAATTTCCCAATCTCCAGTATTAATCATGGGTTCAATAGTCAGCACCATTCCTTCACGGAGACGAAGACCACGACCTGCAACACCGTAGTTAGGGACCATTGGCTCCTCGTGCATAGTTGGACCAACTCCGTGACCAACCAAATCACGCACTACACCATAACCGCGACTTTCAGCGTATTCTTGAATGGCTGCACCGATATCTCCGATACGGTTCCAACAACTGCTTGCTCAATCCCTTTGTACATAGCTTCATGGTCACATCCATCAAGTTTTTCACTTCTTCAGAGGGGGTACCAACAGCATAAGCCCAGCACGAGTCTGCTAGACCACCAGTATAACTTTGGGTGTATTTTTTCATTTGCTCAACATTATTAAAGTTGAGTTTTGACACATTGAGGTCGGATTTGGCAATCGGACCACCTAGAACCATGTCAACCTTGAGTAAATCGCCATCTTTCAAGATGTAATGACGTGGAAAAGCGTGAGCTACTTCGTCGTTGAGAGAGCAACAAGTGGCATAAGGGTAATCCATGACAGCACCCATCCACTCCAATCTGTAGAGGAAGGAAATTCTCCTCTTTACAACGTCGACGAACGTACTCTTCTACTTCCCACATATCTACGCCAGGCTTAATCAAATCACGTAAGCCGATATGGATACTAGCGAGGAAATCACCTGCCTTATCCATGGCTTCGATTTCACGTGCTGATTTTAAAGTTATCATTTTTTCTCCTAGATTCTAATTGATTTTAACTGTAACATTTGCTTTTGATACAATCTGATGACCATGATAAATATCATAATCAATAATAGCTGAGCGTCTTGTGTGATGTATAATACGAGCCTGAATTCTCAGAGTATCATCTATCTGCACAGCCTGCAAGAAGTAAATTAGCATCTGCTCAATGATGAGATTGCGTCTGCTATTTGCCACCAAATCCTGTGTCATATGAGTTAAAATTTCAGCAAGAACACCATTTGCCAAAACCCCGTTTTTCTCAAGCATAAAGGGCTCAACTGTAATCACAACTTCGTCGTGATGATAAGACAACTTTTGACCGATTTGCTCTGAAAAAGTCGGCAAAGCCGAAACCTGAGAACGACTCATCTTATCCATGACATCTCGTCTTGTAATCACCCCGAGCAAAGTTTGATTGCTTCTCACAACTGGGACCATCTCAAAATCTTCTGCGATCATCCGTTGACTGACATTAGCTATATTCGTTGCCAATCCTGTCAGGAAGAGACTACGAGTCATCACCTTATCAATCGTTGTGCTTGGTGATTTATCCCCCGCATCTCGCATGGTAACAACCCCAACAACCACTTGGTGTTGGTTAATGACTGGGAAACGACTACTTCTGTTCTTACGTACCAAGTCCAAATAGTCTTTCACTGTGTCCGTTTCCCTCAAAAAGCCATACTCATGACTAGGACGATAGATTTTTTCAACTGTTAAAATGTCTGTCTTAATCTGCACATTTGACAAAGCTCTATTGATCATGGTTGCAACTGTAAAGGTATCATGCTTGCTTCGTAAAACAGGGATTCCTTTCTGATTGGCAAGTTCCAGTACATCCTCATGCACATGAAAACCACCCGTCACCAGAACTGCATTTTCATTTTCCAAAGCCAAAAGTTGAATACGAGTACGGTCTCCAACGATTAACAAACCACCATCATTCAGATAGGACAAGATATTCTGCTCGGTCATAGCCCCGATTGAAAATTTGCTGAATTCCCTGTCCAACCCTTCCTGACCAGCCAAGACTTCAGATGAGGTTACTTCTGCAATCTCTGCATAGGTCAGTTTTTCAATCGCCACTTTCTGAGATTTGACACGAATGGTTCCACTACGAGGTCGAGTTTCTACAATTCCACGGTTTTCAGCTTCTTTAATGGCACGATAAGCCGTCCCATCACTGACACCCAAGTGATTGGAAATGCTACGAACACTGACACGTTTTCCTATTGGTAACTCTTCCAGATAACTTAAGATTTCTTGGTGTTTACTCACTGAACTCTCCTTTTATGTATCGAAATTCAAGGTAGTCCCTCATTTTTCGTGTATAACGATCGCCCCTTAAACTGTCGGAAGAGACTAAATCCCGATTTTAAGGCAACTTTCTGACTAGCTTGATTCTCCAGATGAGTGATGATGGATAATTGTTTTAAACCAAATTCTTCAAAAGTGAAAGCTGACATAGCTTGGTAACTACTTCTGTCATAAAACCTTGAGACCAAGAATCCTTTCTTAAGAAATATCCAATCTCAGCTTCTTTTTTGATTTCGTCAATTTTTTCAAATTTGATGGAGCCAATCATTTCCTGGTTGTCTTGATTACAAATTGCCCAGACACCTAGAGGAGCCTTCATAAAATAGTTGGCAAGTGCGTATTGACTCTCTTCCAAACTTGCTTGACTAGGAAAAATAAATTGTAGATTTTCAGGATTAGAAGCAATTTCATAAAAGGCTTTGCTGTCACTAAAAAAAGAAAGGGACGCAAATACAAGCGCTCCGTTTCAAAGAAAGAAAACATTGCTAATTTGGTCCAAATATTCATAATCACCTCAACGGTTTAGTCTTCGACGAGTGTAATATCCGCTCCAAGACTACGTAGTTTTTCAATAATATCTGAGTAGCCACGAAGGATAAACTCAATATTTGTAATTTCAGTCTGTCCTTGGGCCATCAATCCAGCAATCACAAGTCGGCACCAGCACGAAGGTCTGTCGCTTTCACCTTGGCACCATGTAGAACACGTCCACCAGTGTAGAAAATATGGTCATTTGTAGTCGTAATATCCGCATCCATTTTTGCTAACTCAAAGACATGGATTTGAGACGTTTTTCATAAATAGTATCAATACAGTACCACGACCTTGAGCTGTCAGCAAAAGCGGTGTGATAGGGCTGTTGCAAATCCGTTGCAAAACCAGGATAAGGAGCTGTTTTGATATTGATGGCCTTCAAATCAGATTGTTCTTCAACGAAAATACTATCCTCAGAGACAGTCATACGAACACCCATTTCCTCCAGTTTTAGCGATAAAGCCTTCAAGGTGCTCATAGAGGACATTGTTAATACGGATTCCTTTACCAACCGCTCGCAGCAAGTGAAATATAGGTTCCTGCTTCAATGCGGTCTGGAATGACTTGTGGCGCGTTCCATGAAGTTTTCTCGACACCATCAATAATGATAATATCAGTCCTGCACCACGAATGTGGGCCCCATATTATTCAAAAAGGGTAGCCACATCTATGATTTCTGGTTCACGAGCTGCATTTTCAATCAACAGTCCGTCCCTTAGCCTTAACAGTACGCAATCATGCGTGTTAATCGTTGCGCCAACACTGACTGTATCCATGTAGATACTTGCACCATGAAGACCCATTCCTTGAGCAGACAAATTCATATTGTCTCCCTCATAACTCACCTTAGCTCCCATAGCTTGAAAGCTTTGAGATGAAGATCAATCGGACGAGGCCCCAGATCACATCCGCCAGGAAGTCCAACCGTAGCTTCACCAAAGCGATTCTAAAAGACTCCGTAGAAATAATAAGATGCACGAAGGCTATTGATCTTGCCATAAGGCATTGGAATATTCTGGTCACCTCTAGGATCAATCTCAGAAAACATCATCGTAGCGTTTTACTTTCGCTCCCATGATTTCCATAATCTCTACAAGACTAGCAACGTCTGGAAATATCTGGGACACAATCCAAAGTGACAACATCATCTCGCCAGTATAATAGCAGGAATTAATGCTACAACACTATTCTTAGCACCGCTAATAGTGATTTCACCTTGCAATGGATGTCCACCATTGATGACAATTTTTCTCATGTTATACTCTTTCAAAATTTACTAAAAAGGTCTTTACATTCTATTATACCATGAGTTCTCCTATTTTTCCCATTTCTGTTTAATAAAAATTCTCTCTTTTATCTTCTAAAATAGAAAAAGACCTATACACAAGCCATGAAGCTTGATATGATAGGGCTTTGAAATGTTAGATTAACGTACTGTACGGATACGCATTGTGTTTGTACGGACAGCTTCTCCAAGCGGCACACCTGCCACGATAACGATATCGTCACCAGATTCTACAAGTCCTGCTTCAACTGCTTTACGTTCAGCGATTTCGGAACATATCATCAGTTGATGATGGAGCTTCAGTCAACATTAGGGATAACACCCCAGTTCAACATCAATCCACGCTCTGTCAATTCATCGAATGTCAATGCTAAGATATCAGCATTTGGACGGTATTTAGAAATCAAAACGTGCTGTGTGACCAGTCTTAGTAAAGGGTAACAACTAATTTGATGTTCATTGAGTTCGTAGCATCTTTAACAGCTGAAGCCATAACTTCTGTCTTAGAGTTACGTTCGAAAGTATCTGAGTTCAAACGTCCGTACTCGTTAAGAAGAGTTTGTGCATCTTGTCAATTGTAGCCATTGTTGTTACTGACTCAAGTGGGTATTTACCGTTTGCAGACTCACCTGAAAGCATTGTAGCGTCAGTTCCGTCGATAACAGCGTTAAATACGTCTGATACTTCTGAACGAGTTGCACGTGGTTTTTCAGTCATTGTTTCAAGCATGTTTGTTGCTGTGATAACAACTTTACCAGCTGCGTTCACTTTTAGTGATGATCATTTTTGGTAAACTCGGAACCATTTCGAATGGTACTTCGATACCCATATCACCACGGGCAATCATGATACCGTCAGCGACTTCAATAGATTTTCGTCCAAGTTGTCGATACCTTGTTGGTTTTCGATTTTCGCGAACAATTGAACATGGCCGTTTCCGGTTTCTTCACAGATTGCACGAACTTCGTTAACGTCTTTTAGCAGTACGTACAGAAATGAAATCGCGATGAAGTTGATACCTTGTTCCAAACCAAAACGGATATCATCGTTATCACGTTCAGCAAGAGCTGGGAAAGGAATCGTGTTAGGGATGTTTACACCTTTTTGTTTAGCAATAATTCCATCATTTTCAACTACAACTTCAAATTCACGAGTTTCATCATCTTTTTGCAGAAAACGCGAAGACCAAGTTTACCATCGTCAAATCAAGACTTGATGACCAACTTCAACATCATCGTAGATATCAAGGGCACCAGCAACGTTCAAAGCAATCACTTCACGAGTTGATTTGATTCCTTGTTTAGTTGCAACACGGATTTTTTCACCAGTTTTGTAAGAGTACTCTTTTGCGTCACCTTCAAACAATTCTGTACGGATTTCAGGTCCTTTAGTATCAAGAAGGAAACCAACTTTTTTACCTGCAAGTTTTTCAGCAAGTTTAACAGTTGCCATACGCTCACCTTGTTCTTGGTGGTCACCATGTGAGAAGTTGAAACGGAAAGTGTTTGCTCCTGCTTCAATCAATTAGCAATATTTTGAGCTGAAGCTTCAACGTCAAGTTTTTCACCCCAGTATCCGTCTTCACCGAATTTTTTACCACCACGGATTTCAACCGCAGGACCTAAAGTTGCAACGATTTTTACACGTTTGTTCATGATTTTTGTGACTCCTTTATATAATTCGACCTTTTATGGTCATGTTTACTAGATTTATGAAAGTTGATTAGGACAAGCTCTTGTTCAAACGCAGAAAGTTCAAGATCAGCTTTATGAGGGTTGTTAACAACGATCTTACCATCAGCTGTTAGACTAAACAAAGCTCCCTCTTCTGCTGTACCAAGAATTGGATTCTCAACCATTTTTTCGTTACGGATACCAACAGCGACACCACCAATTCCCTCTTTAAGGAGTTTAACAGCGTGTGCACCCATACGTGATGCCAATACACGGTCGCGAGCGGTTGGTGAACCACCACGTTGGATGTGACCAAGTTCTGTTACACGAAGGTCACTTTAGTATCTCCAGCTTCTTTTGAGTTTTTTGACCGAAATTCAGCTGCCGACATAACACCTTCTGCCAAAACGATGATGTTGTGTTTTTTTACCGTGTTCATAACCAGCTTTGATGCTTGCTACGATATCTTCCATCTTGAAGCCTTCTTCAGGGATGATGATTTCGTCAGCACCAGTTGCAATACCTGCCCAAAGAGCGATATCACCAGCATTACGTCCCATTACTTCAACAACGAAAGTACGACGGTGACTTGATGATGTATCACGAATCTTATCAATCGCATCCATTGCAGTAGTAACTGCAGTATCAAATCAGATTGTGAAATCAGTACCTACGATATCGTTATCAATTGTTCCTGGAAGACCCAATAGCTGGGAATCCATGCTCAGTCAAGCGCATAGCTCCGTGATAAGAACCGTCACCACCGATAACTACGACACCTTCGATACCGTGTTTTTTCAATTGCTCAATCCCTTTAAGTTGACCTTCAAGTTGTGCAAACTCAGGGTAACGAGCAGAGTGAAGGAAAGTACCACCACGTGAAATGATGTCTCCAACTGAAGCAGCATCAAGTGGATAGATTTCACCGGCAACCATCCCTGCGTATCCATCATAGATACCAAAGACTTCCATTCCTTCTGAGATTGCTTGACGAACTACTGCACGGATGGCAGCGTTCATACCAGGGGCGTCTCCACCGCTAGTCAAAACAGCAATACGTTTCATTTGGTTTTGCTCCTTTTTCTTTTAACATTCTTATTGATTATACCACATTTCATTTGAAAATTCTTCTATTTTTCGTATTTTTAGCGATAAATCGTTTTCATAGCAATTCCCTCTAATTTTTCCTGTAAAGCAGGGTCTTTTTTTACAAAATGACGGGAGGAAACAATTGTTTTTTCTTCCTCTACATACCTGATAATAACAGGAATAGGGCCTTTATATTGTTCCAAGATAGTTGAAATTTCTTTATCGTATGTCGTGATTTTTAACTTGAATCCAGAATCGCTCCATGACTACTTCTTTCAAATCTTGTGCAATCATTTGCAGACGACCATCTCGAGATTGAACCTTCCATTGATAGTAGAAATTTCCCTTCGGATAGGATGAGGGCAATTTTTCGATACTGATCCGAAAAATACAGTCACATCCATCCGAGACTTACTATCATGAACCTGTAGAAAGGGCCATGCTTTCGCCCTTCTTGGTTCGAATGACTTTTGGCTTTTGCGCTTCAACTAGAGTGTTGCTTGACTCCCCTCAGTAAAGAAGGCAATGGGTATCGTTGGATAAAGGGCTTGTTTGGCAAGCGTTTGGATAGGATGAGCACTGATACCAACCCCAATAAGTTCCTGCTCCTTGTAAAATTTCTCTGCTTCTGAGAAATCATCAGCCTCCGTCCAACTATAGCTTGCATCTGCAAATAGTCCTCCCAACTCCTCAACAAAGACAAATAGGTTTGGTAGGTTGACTAGGATTTTCTGGCGATTCTTGTCAAAGTCGTCAAAGAGCCAAAGTTCAACCAAAGGAGACAAAAGCGATAGTTTCTTGTAATTCTTAGGAAGATGTGATGAAATCTTCAATGCTTGAGAAAGGACGATTTTTCAATGATCCAATAGGAAAAATCTCTCGGCATCCCCTTAATGGCTTTCAGACCAAGATAAATCTTCTCCTGGGCAATCTTATCATGATAGGGAATGCTGTTGATTGCTAAAGGTGCTACTTCAAATCCCATCTGCAAAGCATCGACAATATAATCACTGCTGGAATCATTCAACATGACTTGGAAGAATATAGCAGGATAATGCGTCTTTGAAAATCAGAAAGCAAGCTGAAATGCCAGGGGCTGAGTAGGCGTAGGCGTGGGATCTATTAAATCCATAGCCTGCAAACTTTTCCATCACTGCAAAAACTTGGTTGGCTTTTTCTTCTGAATGCCCGAGTTTAACTGCACCAGCGATAAAATCTTCCTTCATCAAATGCATCTCTTTAGCATTTTTCTTACCCATGGCTCGTCTGAGAATGTCGGCTTTTCCAAGACTAAAACCTCCAAAGCGCTGAGCTACCTGCATGACTTGCTCTTGATAGAGCATGATACCGTAGGTTGATGAGAGGATGTCCTCCAAGGCAGGATCCAGCACCGTCACCTTTTCTTTGCCATGCTTACGAGCCACAAAATTATCGATATAATCACTAGCACCAGGTCTGTTGAGCGAGGTCGTTTGCTACCACTTCTTCAAAGACTTGGACTGACTCGTTTCAGAGTCGAATGAAACCGAAAGTTTTGTTTCAAATTGGAAAAATACCTTTCGTATTTCCAGACTAAGAGGGCCAAGGTTTCTGTCTTCCAGATCAATCTCTTCGATTTTTCAGATGTATACCTTCTGATTCCGCCAGTAATTTCCTGCATTTTCTGTGACGAAAGTCAGGATTACGTAAAACCGAGAAATCCATTTTTAGAAGGCCATTTAGCTTCAACTGCAGTGCATCATATTGAGTGATTAGCATGTCCTCACCGTATTTTAAGAGGAATATAGTCTGTCAGGTCTTGGTCACTCATAACGACTCCTGCCCACGCATGAATGAGGTCTGACGAGATAACCTTCAATCTTTCGAGCAATCTCAAAAAGCTTTTTGGTATTCAATCTTGCTATTGATGATCTGCCTAAATTGCAAATTCTTCTCATAGGGCTGTCGTTAGCGTATCTCGGAAACTGATTTTTCGTAATATTGGTTAATTCGTACTCTGGAACACCATAGCGTTTGAAAACATCACGAATTGCCTGTTTTGGCTCCAAAGGTCGAATAAGGACAATCTGCGCAACGATGTTGGCTGCCATACGCGATCGCGGACATAACGAATGAACTCTGGTCTATAGAGGTCTGGGATGTCGATATCGATATCAGGCATAGTGTAGCGCTCACGATTTAAAAAGCGCTCGAAAATCAGGTTCTTTTCAACCGAATCAATTCCTGTGATATCCAGTGAGTAGAGCCACTAGACTACCACAGCAGAACCACGCCCCATCCCCATATAATAGCCTTGGGAACGTCCAAAACGGAGTAAATCCCAAACCACAAGGAAATAGTCATCAAAGCCCATATCATGAATCACAGCCAACTCTTCATTCAATCGCTCATGATAGATAGCTGAGGTTAGCCCCTTGTCACTCAAGCCTTGCTCAGCCCTCTCACGAAGTTCTTCTACTGCTGGTCTTTCAGGATTAAAGCGAGGGAGTTTTTAAACTTGGGTCGATCGGATAGTCAACATTCTCTATCAGACCTTGGAGATTGGCAAGTGCCTGAGGGAAGCGATTCATAAACGTGCTTCCAGTCTGTGGCAGGTAAAAATCCCTGTTGTGAATGCACATCCACTTCTTCAGGCTGACATTATCCTTGACTGCTGACAAGATTTGCAAAACTTGAATATCTTCTTTTTCAAAAGAGTTGACTTGATAGAATGGAAGAATGGGTCTGGTAAAGACTTCTTGAGGAGTATCTGGACTGACGCCGATAAAATATTCAAGTCCCAAATCCAGCTGATCGATTCCATCAAAAATAAGGAACGATAACAACAACATCCTCAAGGTGACTGGTAAAGTCAGACCAATTTTTCCGTCCAGTCATTTTTAAAGTGGACAACTTCATCAACTCTTGATAGCCCTTTAGTGGATAGAGCTAGAAACGAAGAGACATTCTCCTCATTTTGACCAAAGTCATTTCTAGACCAATTAAAGGTTGAATATCCTTGTCTACGGGTCACTTCTAAAAGTGATAGGCTCCATAGAGATTATCCACATCCATGATAGCAGGTGGGGAATAGCCATATTCTTTAGCTGTATGTACATATTTTTCAATCGAAACCACACTTTTCCATAAAGCTGTAAACAGTTTTTGGTATCGAGTTGTGCAATCATTCCATCTCCTCCTTTGCTTTTAGATATGACTACTATTATACCATTTAAAAACTAGAATGAAAAGGTGAAGACCATTCCTTTATCTCTCACCTATAAAAACTAAACTGTTTTCATAATCTGAATGCTATCGTGCTGAAATCTCTACGTTTTAAGATGGTTTGAGTCATGTTTCTGCTTCTTTTTAAATTGACTTCTCATGGGTCAACAATATCTTTTTACCTTATTTTTGATATACTAAATTTAGAATATTTCTAAAGGAGAGCGCCATGCGTTTTAATCAATTCAGCTACTTGCCTGTTTCTCATTCGCAAATTTTACGCGAGTTATCTCAGCTTGGTTTGACTGGTACCCTAGAACAAGCATCAAAAACAACTTGAACAATTTGTCCGTTGGAGTTTTTCACTTATTCTAACACGGATTATGCCTATCCACTTTTGGCTGCAGATAGAAACGGATCTGCTGAGCTTCTTTCAGTCTGATAAAGAGTTGACTGCTGATATTTTCTATACCGTAGTTTTTCAACTTTTTAGCTTTAACTATCTTATTGACTTTGGGGATGCTGAACAATTCCGTAAAGAAACTGGATTTCCTATTATTTAGGAGATTTGATTGAAAAATCTTTATCAATTACTAAATACACGAACGAAGAAAAGGAAATAGCTCATCGACCAACTTGTTAGTGATGGACTAATTTGCAGAAGATAATCACTACCACTACTTTAACGGCAAGAGCTTGGCAACCTTCTCTAGTCACGATGTTATTCGTGAAGTTGTTTATGTAGAGAGTCGTGTGGATACTGATAAAGATGGTCTCCCTGACTTAGTCAAGGTTAGCATTATTCGTCCCGTCGCTATGATGGACAGATTCCAGCAGTTATGACTGCAAGCCCTTATCACCAAGGGACCAACGACAAAGCCAGCGACAAGGCTCTCTACAAAATGGAAGGGAGCTTGAAAGTCAAAACCGCCCCACACCATTGAACTTGAGAGCCTAGCTGAATTTAGTCGAGCCTCTTGGTCAAGCTGAACTCGTCTCTGAGGCTGAGGAAAAGCTAACTCTCACATCAATAGCTCTTACACTCTCAACGACTACTTCCTCCCACGAGGATTTGCTAATCTCTATGTATCGGGTGTTGGAACCAAGGATTCCCAAGGTCTCATGACCAATGGGGACTACCAGCAGATTGAGGCATATAAAAATGTCATTGATTGGCTCAATGGTCGTTGCCGTGCCTCACTGACCACACGCGCAAAGCGCCAAAGTCAAGGCCGACTGGTCAAACGGAAAAAGTCGCAACAACAGGAATTTCCTATCTCAGGCACCATGTCCAATGGTCTTGCGACAACTGGTGTGGATGGTTTAGAAGTAATTATCGCTGAAGCAGGTATCTCCTCTTGGTATAACTACTATCGTGAAAATGGTTTGGTGACCAGCCCTGGTGGTTATCCAGGTGAGGTTTTTGACTCACTTGCTGAATTGACCTACTCCCGCAATCTCTTAGCCGGTGACTATATCCGTGCTAATGAAGCCCACCAAGCAGACTTAGAGAAGGTAAAAGAACAATCGATCACAAGACTGGTGACTACAATCAGTTTTGGCATGATCGCAACTATCTACTCAATGCTCACAAGGTTCAAAAGCTGAGGTCGTCTTTACGCATGGTTCCCAGGTTGGAACGTCAAACCACTTCATGTATATCAGATGTTTCATGCTCTTCCTGACAATATCATGAAAGCACCTCTTTTTCCATCATGGTGCTCATGTTTATATGAATAACTGGCAGTCGATTGACTTCCGCGAATCCATGAGATGCCTTGTTAAGTAAAGAAAATTGTTAGGACTTGAGCTCAGGCTATCAACTTCCTACTGTTATCTGGCAGGACAATACAGCACCGCAAACATGGCAGAGTCTTGATGCTTTTGGCAACAAGATGAATTGCATACTTTCTCCTTGGAACTGAAGAAAAAGTGATTCAAAACCAGTATGAGTCAAAAAGATTTTGAGCGTTATGACAAGACTTACCAAACCTTTAACACAGAACTTTACCAAGGAAAAGCCAATCAGATCACCATTGACCTTCCAGTAATCAAGACATTCATTTAAATGGGCCGAGTGGAGCTGAAACTTCGGGTCAAATCAAGTACAAACAAGGGCTACTATCTGCCCAACTGCTAGAACTTGGACAAAAGAAAGTACCTGCAGCCTTATCCAGCTGTTTTAAGTGCTAGAACCATTGACAACGATTCAGCTACCACATACTTGAAAATCTCTGTGAACTGCCATTCAACCCAAGTGCCCAACGTGTCATCACCAAAGCTACCTTAATCTTTGCAAAATCGAATGAGCTCTTGATGATTGAGAGACAATCTACAAATGAATGGATGGACTTTCAAGCTAGAGCTTCAACCAACTATCTACAAACTTTGCAAGGAGATACTCTCACGTTTAGTCCTCATACAACAGACTTTGAGAGTCACAATTCGAGATAATACAGACTACCACTCTGACAGTCGATCTCAGCACAGTCACTCCATCACCATCCTCATAAAAGGAGCCAGCCTCATATGAATAAATCTGAACATAGACACCAACTCATCCAAGTGCTTGTAGCCATAAGATTCATACACAGGCAGAGTTGCAAGCTACTAGCTGAAAATGATATTCAAGTCACTAGGCCACTCTCTTCACGCGATATCAACCTGAATCTATCAAAGGTTCCAGAGCGAATCATTCTTTACGTTTAAATACTGGTTCCATCTCCAAATGGGAAAAACGCCTAGAAAACTATATGGAAGATGGCTTGGTCATGCTACGCCCTGTTCAGCATCAGGTTGTCCTCAAGACCTTGCAGGCCTTGCCCAATCGTTTGGAGCTGTTCTTATGCACTTGATTTTAAACAAATCATTGCCACCGTATGTGGTGATGATGCCTTCTTATCTGTGAAATGCTGAAGAAGCACAGACTTTTTGAAATTCTTAAAATTTGCGCCACCTTTTCTTCAATGACTAAAAATCCCGATGAATCCAATCACGGGGTTCTTTTATAACGGTATAATTTCTACAATATACAAAACCAATGTAAGGGTTATAAAC
>BNJS01003787.1_pt1 | contig 30275 bp, 38 predicted proteins | sample 8540461 | NCBI WGS metagenome assembly BNJS01 (sample SAMD00202454, study PRJDB9452) | human saliva metagenome | isolation source: human saliva | place: Japan | reverse complement strand
AAATCACTAGCTTTTATACTCAGCTACCATCATTACCTTTTTCAAGAACATCACCAGCTTTATTTATTTTTGCTACCAATGGGCCATAGCAACAGGTGTGCATCCTTTTCGAGTTTCTACCATGGGCTCCACTTGATCTGCTGGATACCATCTACCACCATTCGCTAATTTTACATCATCTACGTAAAGTTTGAAAGTTTCCGCACCATTCGCTCACTACCCAATTGTGTTGGAGTCGTAGTTTGATTGTTGGTGCATCTGCTGTATTAGCAACATTTAGGGTTAACTCATATTAGATTTCAATGGGATCTTTTGCTGTATCAATTGGTTGGAATTACATTACCCAGCTTTCCATCTAATAAGTCACACCATTTGGAGCTGTTTTAACTTATGACTGGTTTACCATTTGGACCAATTGGTTGACCTTTTCATTTACTGGATAATGTTATATCTGCCCACTTTAGATACTGGCTTTTACCATCCGACTGACTGTATATGTAAATTGGTAATCCTGTTACATGGAAAGTCACATCGCTTGTTGTGCCATCTGCTGCTGTAGTTACCACTGCAGTTGTTGTATTACCACTACGTTTCGAAAGTGTACAGAATCAAATGGTCACAAAATCAGCGAGCTTCGCCATTATTTTGTAAATTCCAACCAGCATTTAATACATCAGATACTGTGGGCTGCATTGTTACCAGCAAAAGCAGTGAGTTAGGTTTTCCATCTTTTGTTGGTTTCAATAAGTCAACAGCTGCTTCCTGTTGCTGTCCAATGGAGCTGTTGATATTGTTTACATCTCCTCGCGTGGGTTCCTTTTTCTGTACCATCAGGGTTTGTAACTTTATCAGCATCATTCACTCGCTGGGATATTGTTTTCTCGCATTATTCAATGTTGTTGGAGCCACGGTTGTACCTTCCAGGACCATTTGTAGAGATGTGTAATCACACACCCGCTAGTGCTGTTTCATCTCCTACCTCTTTCCATCTGGAGTTGTATGTGTTACAGTTACGCCATTTCTAATCTACTGGATATGCTTTTTACCATCATCTTTATTGGTATGGTTCATAGGCTTTGTGCATTATTCGTAGATACTTGGTCATGCTATTTACGGTGATAGTGCGCACACCGTGCATCTGTTTTCACCGGTAACACTCGCTGTACCTTCACCTACAGAATTTCACTTCATTAGCATTACGTAATGCGATCATCAGAGAAGATGCCTTCTGCAGATACAATCCAACCTAAGTTTTTGTAAAATCACCTACCGTAGCTGCATTTATTAGGGTTAGACTTGCTGAAGCCAATCAAACACGCTGACCAATGTTAGCTGGTACGTCTAGACTGGTGCTGCCCCTGCCTAGGTTGACCATTAGGTTCTACGCCGATCCGCTGCTGGATACCATTTACCATCATTAGCCATTTTGCCATCTACTGGATCAAATGTGTAGCACTCATTCGCTACGCATTGCCACAGTGAGTTGGACTTGTCGCTCTGGTAGTTTGGTGGCTTCCTTAGAGTTAGCTTAACATTTGAGTTCTACTAAATTGATTGTAATGGATTTGCTTTTGTATCGGTGGTCTCAATAACAGTACCATCTTTCTGTAACTGGCTTTCCACCTTTCTGCATTAGTTTTACGCTGGTTTACCATCCGTAACTGGTCGACCTTTTCATTCACTGGATAGTATTTATCACTACAATTTTAGATACTGGTTTACCATCTTTATCTGTGAAACGTCACAGGCAATCCTAAAGCATACACTGTATGTAACATTGCTTGCTGTGCCATCTTCATTAAGTAGTTACTACTGCTGCTGTATTAGCACCATCCACAAAGTTTACAGTGTCCTTATGGTTTTACAAAAGTCTTTCGCAGTACCATTGTTTTGTAAGTTCCAACCAGCATTCAGCCCGCCGAATACTGTAGCCGGCATTGTTACCAGCAAAACTAGGGTTAGGTTTTCCATCTTTTGTTGTCTCAATAAGTCAGCCGGCATCTGCTGCTGTAATAGGGAGCTGCTATGTATTGTTTTTACCGTCCAATTGGATTACCATCTCCATCAGATGCTTCTATCAAGCATCACTTTACAGTTGGCAAATTACTTTATCATTACCCAACTGTGTTGGAGTCGTAGTTTGAATTTATTTGCGCACCTCGCTTGCATTAGCAACATCTCGGTTAACCATCTATATTAGATTTTAATGGATCTTTGCTGCTATCAATTGCGATAACAGAAACCATCTTCTGTAACTGGTTTTACCTTCTGCATTAGTTTTTGACAGCTGGTTTACCATCAGCAACTGGTTGACCTTTTCATTCACTGGATAGTATTTATCGCCAATTTTGTAGATACTGGTCATTACCATCTTTATCTGTGAACGCTCACAGGCAATCCTGTTGCATTGTATGTAACATTGCTTGATGCAGCCATCTCTCACTAGTAGTTACTACTGCTGTTGTATTCGCACCATCTACGTAAAGTTTGATAGCAGTGTCATATGGTTTTACAAAAGTCTCCTGCATAGTACCGTTGTTTCTGTAAGTTCCAACTCGCATTCAATACATCGGATACAGTGGCCGCACTATTACTGCAGTCAACAGTTAGGGTTAGGTTTTCCATCTTTTGCTGGGTCTCAATAAACCAGCTGCCTCCGCTGCAGCTCACGTGAGCTTTCGTTGATATTGTTTGCATCTCCCGCAGTTCCTCTGTACCATCAGGGTTTGTAAACTCTTTTATCAAGCATCATCTCCTGCTGGAATGTTGTGTCTCGCATTTTTCAATTCCTGTCGATGCTGTGCCTTCAGGACCGACTGATAGATGTAGCAACATTGTTATTTGGAACAACTTGATCCGTCTCACCTTTTCCATCTGGAGTTGTGTGTGATACGTTGTACAGTGCCATCAATCACCTTCTTTAATTCGATACACTTTATGTTACCATTCCTTTATCTGTGTATACTACAGGAGCCACAGTACTATTGGTAGACACTTGGCTCGTCCACTTTTACAGTAATTGCACGTACACCTTTATCATACATGTTTCTGCCAGTAATCTGTAGCTGTTACCTTCACCTCCACGAATTTCACTCTCGCTAGCATTACATGTACTTGATCAGAGTAGTTGTTTCCTACTGCAGATACAATCCAACCTAAGTTTTTGTAAATCACCTACAGAGCTGCATTATTAGGGGTTAGAGTTAGAAAGTCAATCAAACCCGCTTTTACTAACAGTATCTGGTTTTGCTACTGGTTGTACATTCTCTTTCGGTTGACCATTTAAAGTACGTCCGCTGCATTATACCATTTACCATCATTACCTAATTTTTATCCTCTACTGGATCAAATGTATTAGCACCATTCGCATTACCCAATTGTGTTGGACTTGTAGTTTGCTATTTGGTTTTTCTTTTTTGTATTTTCTAGCTATTAGGATTCACCAAATTAGATTGCAATGGATTTGCTTTTTGCATCGATTGGTTCAATAACAGTACCATCTTCTGTAACTGGTTTACCTTCTGCATTAGTTTTTACAGCTGGTTTACCATCTGAAGCTAACTGGTTGACCTTTTTCATTCACTGGATAGTATTTATCACCACCTGAGATACTGGTTTACCATCTTTTATCTCGTGAGACGTCACAGGTAATCCTGTTACATTGTATGTTACATCACTTGTTGTGCCACTCTGCTGTAGTTACTACAGCTGTTGTATTCGCACCATTTACGAAGTTTACTGTATCATATGGTTTTACAAAATCACGAGCTTCGCCGTTATTTTGTAAGTTCCAACCTGCATTTTATACATCAGATACTGTAGCTGCATTGTTAGCCAGCAAATTTAGGATTTGGTTTTCCATCTTTTGTTGGGTTCAATAACTCAGCTGCATCTGCTGCTGTAATAGAGCTGCTGTATTGTTTTTACCGTCAATTGATTACCATCTACATCAGATGCTATCAGCATCATTTACAGTTGGTAAATTACTTTTCATTACCCAATTGTGTTGGAGTCGTAGTTTGATTATTTGGTGCATCTGCTGTATTAGCAACATTTGGGTTAACTCATATTAGATGTCAATGGATCTTTTGCTGTATCAATTGGTTCAATAACAGTACCATCTTCTCGTAACTGGTTTACCTTCTGCATTAGTTTTTACAGCTGGTTTACCATCTGAGTAACCGGTTGACCTTTTTCATTTACTGGATAGTATTATCACCAATTTTAGATACTGATTTACCTATCTCTTATCTGACGAACGTCGCAGGCAATCCTCGATACATTATATGTGTACATTGCTTGTTGTGCCATCTCTTCATTAGTAGTTACTGACTGCTGTTGCATTCGCACCATCCACCAAAGTTTACGTATCATATGGTTTTACAAAGTCTTTCGTAGTACCGTTGTTTTGTAAGTTCCAACGTGCATTCAATACATCAGATACTCAGAGCTGCATTGTTACCAACAAAGTTGAGGGTTGGGTGCTCCATCTTTTGTTGGCTTCGGGTTAAGTCAGCTGCATCTGCTGGCTGTAAGAAAGAGCTGCGGTATTGTTTTTACCGTCACTGGATTACCATCTACATCAGATGCATTTTACTGCAGTATCATTTACAGTTGGTAAGTTGGTGTTTCATATTGTCCAACGTAGCTGGAGTTTTTGCGCCTTTCTGGTCCGTTAATGCTTGCTTTTCACTGGACCAGTTGCAGTATCGCCAGTACCATTTTGGACCTTTCTTGGTGACTGGAGTTTACCTGGTGGATCTTTTCACCAGTGCTGGATTATGCGCGATCGTACTGTCATCTCAGTATACTACAGGAGATGCTGCACTGTGAGTAGATAGCTTGATCATCCGCTGCAGTGATAGCACGTACATTTCCTCTGTTTTACCAGATACTGCGTGGCTGTACCTCCTCCTACCCATGAATTTCCCTTACTCATTAGCATTTTTCACAGCCTCAGAGTATGGATTTCCTCAAGTCACCTGTTGTTTTGTCCGAAGATACAACAACCCATATTACGTAACACCCAGCAGTAGCCGCTGTAGTATCAGGGAACTGGATTACACGCACGGCGTTTACTTAAATCTACAAGACACGCTTTTGGTGTTCCGGGACCAAGTGATTTGTCCAAACCAGATGTACACATTTTTAATTGTTTTACCACCATTATCTCAAGCCCTCTTTGTGTAGAGATGCTGGCTTTGCTGGCGCATCTTTTGGCGTGATTGTCACTGGGTGCCACCGCTAATGATCGCGGTATCACCAGCAGCACTTTTGAAATCCAGCGCTCGTTAAAACGTCAATTCAGGTTTTAAGGGACGACAAAGTGCTTTTACCATCTCAGTTTAATAGCAAGGTTGTTACCCGCGTTTGAAAGTAACTCACACTCGCCAGCTTACATTTTTCTTCTGATTTACCTGCCTCTGCTACCAGAATCAACGCTTCCAACGATAGCTTCTCCAAGCAGCATTATTCACAGCATTTACCACTGTATCTACAGTGGCAATTTATTTCCATCCCTGTATTAGGAGCTGCTCGTCCATCAATTCCACCAGTAGTAATAGTACCAGTATTAGCTTTTAGTTTGCCATCCGCCGTTTTGCCAGTTGTATCACCATCTGTATTTACAGAAATACCGCTTGTATGTTGATGTAATAGGAACCATCTGCAGCTTTGATATCAAATTTTTATTCCGCACCTTGTAGGTGTGGCTGCAGTAATACCATGACTTCTTGTTTCGTAACAGCTCACTGCTGTACCATTACCATATCATGAAGTTTACTTGGTCGTCTGTACCAATACTTCAGCCGCCACTTTAGTAGGATCACCAGCAATATTCCAGCCTGTAGCCACCTAGAAATAGCGTTTAACTCAGAGAAACCATTGATTGCATCCGTGGAATCTTCTGCTACACGACCAGCTGCTACGTTTTCAATTGACGTTTCTGATCCAGAGCTACTGCAAAGGATACCACGTCACCTTTCTAGCGGGCCAAAGTTTGTGCCACCAGCCCAGTTGAAAGTGTACTGCCTTTATTTGGTGTGAGTTATCGTCAACAACATTGCCATCTTTCGCCGTAGCTTACACTTTAATTGGACGTGCACCTACCAAATCAGTAGTAGAACCAGTACCAATAGCCACCGCATTTTGACGTGTTGCGCGAGCACCTAAGCACTCTGAGGCTACAGGAACCAATTGTCTCAGAACGGGAACCAGCACCAATGAAAGCCGTACTTAAGTCACCTTTTGGACCAAACGTGTATGAACCCTAAATGATGTAGGATGCATGGACTACTTTTATTTCTGTAGCACTCAAGTGCAGCTGTTTCCATAGTCAGTCCAGTTAACTCTTTGTATACGCTTCCAGCTGCAGGTGCATATCTGTGCTAGTTGTACCAGCAAATGTATTCCTCTGGTTTACATTTTTACCATTGCACATCTTTTCTAATAACTCGTAGTTACTGCGCCACTGCTCTCGAAAGCTTGTACTTTCGAGCCGCTGCAGAGGCAATATCTCGCACCACCGATCATGATGAGGAGCACCTTGGTGCATTTGTAATGGCACGACCATGGCAATCGCCCCATCTTTACCCGCTTTGCTTCTCGCTGTCAGTAACCTAAGGCAATATCACCATATTCCCGCCCAGGAGATGCTGTACCACACACCAGCTAAGGCGTACAGGCTTACATTCGGTTACGGAACCCATACCGACGGCGTACAGCGCCTCTGCCGTTTGTCACTGTGGGAACCCGCACCGATAGCTGTGGGCACTGAAAAGCACCCATGCCTGCTACGGAGTTAGTACCTGATAGCTGTACCCAAAGCCGTTGTGGAGCGGGCTTCCATACCGATAACTGGCTGGAACCAGATTGACCACATACGTGGATCGACATCCGGTTGGCATATCACGATTTGGCGCAAGTTTTGAACTGTCACCGCTACTGCTAGAGAGTGCTTTTTCAGTGCATAGGCGAAATTATGCCATCAATGGTATCTACATTCGTTCTGTTCGCTGCATCGACTGTTACCACCTCGTATTTATTATTGCGCAGAAATTGATCCTTGTACTCACAATACCACCTAAGGCAACAACACCGTGCACGAGCAACCGCGTCCACCGATAGCAATAGATTGGTCACCGATGGCGAGACTCCCGCACCTACTGGCAGATGCCTTCGTAGATATCACTACGACAGAAACTTAAAACCGCTTTGCTACATCAGGTGCTTTTTCCACTATCCGCGTCTTTATCAAGTCCGTATGTACAAATCCAGCTTGTAAAAAGGCTTTTGGGTTTTTATCCATCTCAACCTTTTGAGCTGCATCTTTCACATCTTGGAAAGCCATAGCCCGCTTTTACTACCAATACATTTTCATTGCTATCGGCATTTGTATTATTGCCAACTAGTTTATTATTAGCTTTACTTATCCACACTGAATACTCTGACTGGCTTGGAAACCAAGAGCTGCAGACGCGTCTACACACGATACGACCTGTATTTGTGCAAATGCTGTAGTGTGACCACCGACCTACTCACTGTATAAGCTGGATCCGCTTTACCGGATCCTTCCTACTGGATGGTATCACGGCGATTAACCAGATACTTTCCAGCGTGTTGTGGTTTTAGCATTTTCACCGATAACAATACTAGTGTTACCTTGTGCCTTAGTCTCAGTAACACCAATCGCAATGAGTATCTTGACCACTACTAATTGTTGCCTCGTACTATAGCGACAGCACGTTGCCTATGATCTCGCATTTGTGCCGCTTCCACCAAGGGCTACAGCGTTATCAGGAACCTGTACGCCTGACTGCAGCTGCACCTACTGTACTTATATAACAGGGCTTACTTTCGCCATAGCTATACACCAGTGGCAGAGCTTAAGGTAACAATGGCTTCGCCTGTATTACGACCTACATCAGCTTTGCTAATTCAGATACTACTACATAGACATCCCTTAGTTTTGTTCCAAACTACTTTATAAACTCGATTTAATCCCACATAAATCTCCTCATACATACATTACTTTATAAACTAAGTCCTATACATCGACTACATAGAGCACTATATTCCTCTCTCCCAGCATTCTTCTACTATCAAAATAAACCTTCTAGCCTTTCTAGTTCTTCTCGTGGAAAGCAATATTTATAATAATGAAACCATACACTCTGCATATACTAATGTGTACAATGACCCTATGCAAATAATCTGCTGTGTAAATCTAGCTCCAAATTGTTTCCGAGGTCATTGCTCTGTGAATTTAGTATATACTACTTCATCAACTAGTTTACTTTTCTATCTAATTTATCTGTAATCTATGGAATAACAGCATTCTTACTATCTAACACTATCTCTCTATGGTTACCATTCATTTATTACACATTAATTCATTTTAAGTTTTAGTCTTTATGAAATAAGCCGTCAATTTTAAGCAATAGTTGAGTATTTTTATTCCTAAATAAAGGTGAGCATCCAACAGATATGTATTAATACATCCCAAATCCAACAATTTTACACTATTTATTCAAAAATGTTTATAATTGAATTATTGTGTATATTATTGTGAGAAGAATTATAAATATTATGCTTTCTATATTTGCTAAAAATTTGTCTCTACTGAATTTTACACTATTAAAATTTGCACAATATACTTGTATATTGCATCTCAAAAACTGTGTATTTATATAGTATAACTAGAGGCACTAATTATCTATCTTGTAAGAAATGCCAATACGAGTAGTAGCCTTTTGTGGCGTTCCATTACTACTCGAATTACACACACATACAGAAGACCGCAACATGACACCTGAACAAACCTAACCGCACTGCATCAGTTTGAGTACAGGGTCTGCAGTCTTCATCTTATCTAGTTGGTTACGAAATGACACAGACTAGAATAGCATCACAAGTGACATACATAGCAAAACAAGTGACAATTGTATTTAACTCTGAACTATGCTATACTTGGGGTATCAAAAAGAGAGCCATTAACGTCCGGTTAGCGTTAGAGCTCATCCCAAAACAACAAAATGTGATGATGCCTAACGTGTATAAGTACTGGTTATACTTATCTTTACGTTCGGCATTTTCATTATCTATTTAAATGAATCTTTAAACAGGTCAATGATACTTACTATTACAGAAATTAGATAAAGCAATAAAGTATACTTTTCATATTTTCTCATAGTATCATCTCTCTAAGTTAGGAAGAGACAAGCCCTAACTCACGTTAGTGACTCTCATACCACCATTATACACCTAGATATACATTATGCGAATTAACAATATTATGAATATCATCTTAAGGAGCGCCGTTACGCGTGAGTAGCCTTTGTGGCATTTGTAATATTCCTATTAACTGTGCATAATTAAACCAACAAAGAAGAGCCATCGACGTCTGCTCTGTTAGGCTCATCTCAGAAGAATAAAGAGAAATGGCCTAACATTGTATAAGTACTGGGAATACTATTGTTACGTTAGGCTTTTTCATTCTATTGAAAAAGAAACGATAAATATCTATAATCAACTTAAAACTTTTATCAATAAAGATAACTTTCTAAAATTTCTCATAAATCACCTCCTCATAATAGGAGAGATGAGCCCTAACAACACGTCAATGACTCTTACAATTTCAATTATAGCACAATCTATTCATACTGTTTATATGAACTAAATACTCTGAGAACGCCATTACGAGTAGTAGCCTTTGTGGCGTTCCTTTCTACCTAAATTACACAAACGCAGAAAGGCACGACATGCTCCTGAGCAAACATTATGAAATACCGTTTGTGTGAAGGGTAGCTGTGTGCGTCTTTCCTTATACTACTACTTGATTTATATGAAGGCTGTTACTTTTTACTTTTTGATCCAAGGCATCAATTTACATAATTCGCCGCCCACTTCTTCTACTTGATGTGCTGCAGATTGTTTACAGTTTGTTCGTTAAGGTATGGGTAACTCCGCTACATAGTCACCAAGGAACTGATCAACAAATTTGCCGTCTTGGATATCTTTCAATACACCGCGCATAGCTTCTTTCTGCTGCTGCTGGGATTACTTTTGGTCCTGTAATATAGTCATCGAACTCAGCTGTGTTGGAGATAGATTTGCGCATTGTTTCAGAAACCACAACTTCGTGAATCAGAGTCGATGATTAATTTCATTTCATGAACACATTCCAAAGTATGCGTTAACTGGGTTGTAACCAGCTCACCAATACTTCAGAAACCAGTTTGCATCAATGCATACACCACCGCAGAGTACTGCTTGTTCACCGAATAAGTCAGTTTTCAGTTTTCTTGACGAGTCAGTTTCAAAATACCGGAACGGCCACCGCCTACACCAGATGCCAATGCCAAGGCCACTTCTTTAGTGTCTCCCACTTGGATCTGCGTATACAGCGTACAAACAAGGAACGCCAGAACCTTCTTGGAATGTACGACGTACTAAGTGACGAGTCCTTTAGGAGCTACCATGAATACGTTTACGTCAGCAGATGGTTTGTTTACCAAAATGAATGTTGAAACCAGGAGCAAAATGCCAAGTACACACCTTTTTAAGATTAGGAGCAATGGATTTTTCATAGTTTCTGCTTGCAATTCATCTGGAATCAAGAATCATCACAACGTCTGCACCTTTTACAGCATCCCTGTTTCTTTTACTACGAAAACCAGCTTCTTCTGCTTCTTTCCGAGTTTGGAACCTTCACGAAGACCGATTTGTACGTCCATGCTTTCTTTCAAGTTCAATGCATGTGCATGACCTTGGAGCCGTAGCCAAGAACTGTAATTTTTACCTACTAATGCTTGTAGATTGCAATCTGCATCATAAAATACTTGTGTGCCTAAAATGTTACACCGCCATTGTGATAACCTCCTACTTTGTAATACTATGTGTTAATGTTTATAATTTGCTAGATTTTTGGTGAAATTAAACTGATTTTCAGCCTTTCGGCTTTACGGATTTACCATACTTAGTATGATAAATTGGTATGATTAAAAATATCTTTGTACACTCTATACATTTTATGAAAATACTTGCAGCCAAGGTCGATCTTGGACCCAAGTCACTTTACAGGACAAAACCATAGAGCGCCGATAAAAATATCATCGGTAATGACCTCATATTTCGGCCCCGATTGAAAGATTTTGCCTTCTTTTAATAGTGCCACATGGGTCACTGTGGGGAAGGATTTCCTCGATTTGGTGCGTCACATAGATAAACGGACAAGGACTGTCCGGGTCCCACGTTGATTGAGATGACGGAGCAATTGTTCTCGGCTCGGTACGTCTAACCCATTGCATGGTTCGTCTAAGATGAGCAAATCTGGTCCGTCATCAAAGCACGACCGATTAAAACACGACGTTGCTCACCTGTGGAAAGTACCCCAAAATGGCGATGTTGTAAATGTTGTAATCCCATATCTGCTAGGACCATATCACAACGTTGTTCTTCTTCCTCTGTCACTTCTCGATACACACCAATAGTGCCATGCGCTCCAGATACAAAAATTTGTCGCACTTTGCCCTGCGTCTCGCATAGTACGTTTCAAATTGCCCCAAGGTAGAGCTGACGAATCAATACGATCTTTCACATCTTCCATACGCATTGTCAAAGGTATGCCCTAGGACGCACCTCACCACCCAGGTGTAGGCACAGGTGTAGAGCCATAATCATGCCTAGAGGTGGACTTCTGCTCCATTAAGAGCGAGTAATGCCCAGTTTTCCCCTGTGTTCATGCCAGTCCACACCTTGTAAAATCAGCTTCTCCATTGCGGACAAAGGTAACTCCTTCGTAATGTAACAACTCACCTTGCTTTGGTATAGCCATTACATTTTTCTCCACGACTCATAGCGGGTGCAACCTGTTTTTGCAATTTCAGAATGCCATATTCTTTCATAATTTCTATGAAAGCATCTAGTTTCTGCGTTTCTCCTGTAATTTCCATCATGATGGAGTTAGGGACCTCACATCGAGTACATTACCACGATACATCTACTAATTGGATAATCTGCGGTCGCACAGACACATCTGCTTTCACCTTAATAAGCATCAACTCACGGCGCACCACTTGTTCTGGAGAGAGAATTTTGACCTTTAATGACGTCAATCAATTTATAGATTTGTTTTTGAATTTGATCTAATTGCACTTCGTCTGTTTCTACGGTCAATGTGATCCGTGCATGATGATTAGGGATAGAGATGCCAGATGTCATTTTGTGTAACGGAGTACCCATGACGATTAAAGAGGGACAGGATACGAGCCCCCGATACCGGTTTATTTTTGTAATAACCAGTACTTGGTGTTGTCGTACTTTACTCATTGTCAGGGCCTCCTTTCAATCCAATCATATCTTTGGCGCTGCAACTCTGCTGGAATCATTGAGAACACATTTTCTTCTTTTTCCACAATGCAGTTAATCACTACTGGCTCATCGGATAAGATAAGGTCTCGTAATTGACTACGCAAGTCTTCGATGGTGGACAGTGTCACCCCTCGCACGCCATACGCTTGTGCCAACACTTCAAAGTCTGGACTAATGGATAAATCCACGAAGGAATAGCGATGGTTATTAAAGAGTTCTTGCCATTGGCGAACCATGCCCAAGAAACCATTGTTGATGATGACCACTTTCACAGGGGATATTATAAAGCTTTTTAATAGGGCAATTCTTGGCTATTCATCTGTAGGCCCCATCCCCTGTGATGAGCACCACTTTTGTATCTGGTTGTGCCACTTGCGCACCGATGGCTGCGGGTAAACCAAAGCCCATCGTACCAGCTCCACCAGATGTAATAATAGTATTCGGTTTCGAATAGGTAATGAATTGAGATGCCCACATTTGATGTTGCCCTACGTCTGTGACCTACGATGGCATTGCCCTTCACAATATTATCGATTTCTTGAATTACTTTTTGTGGTAATAAAGACTCTCCCTCATGAGGGCGAGCACGCAGATTGGGTATTCCTCGCGCCATTCACGGATGCGTTCCAACCAATCTTCATGGGTTTGTGGTGTCAATTCATGGTTCATTTCATTCAACACATGTTTCAAGTCCCCACGATAGGTACGTCGATTAATTTATTTTTCAATTTCTGCTGGGTCAATGTCTACATGTACAATTGTTGCCTGTGGGCAAAATTCTTTTAGCACTCCTGCAATACGATCATCAAATCGTATACCCAACGCCAATATTACATCCGCTTCATTGGTGGCATAGTTCGTATATACGGTGCCATGCATACCTAGCATCCCTAAGGATAATTGATGTTCTCTTGGAAAAGACCCCAATCCTAGTAAAGTATTTGTGACTGGAATTTGACAGGTAGTGGCTAATTTATATAACTCTTCTGTAGCGCCTGATAATAACACCCCATGGCCAGCGATAATCAACGGTCGTTTCGCTGCTTTTACAATTTCGATAGCCTTTTTGATTTGCTTTTTATGTCCAATATAGTTTGGATCATAGCCTTCTAGGAAATCGGTTCATTAAAAATAGCTTCAAATTCTTCATAAGAGATTTCTGCTAATTGCATCTCGTGATGATATCTACTAGCACAGGGCCTGGACGACCGGTTGTGGCCAAATAGTAGGCTTCTTTTCACTGTTCTCGCAATATCTCGGATATCTTGTACCAAGTAATTATTTTTCGTCACTGGCATGGTAATCCCAATGATATCAGATTCTTGGAACGCATCTTTTCCTAGCAAGTGGCTAGCCACCTGACCTGATTAGTGGCCAAGAGAGAATAGAATCCATATGCGCCGTCATAATACCTGTCACAAGGTTCGTCGCCCACTAGGGCCAGAGGTAGCTAAGCACACACCACATTTGCCAGAACTATTTGACATAGCCGTCTGCCTCATGAGCCGCCCTTGTTCATGGCGTGCTAAGTAATGGTTGATTCCTCAAAATCATAAATTTCATTGTATATAGGGAATTACGGCGCCAGAGATGACCAAATATGTCTGTCACTCCCAAGCGCTTCAATGTTTCTAGGGGTATGCAGGCTCCTCGAATCATCTTCTGTTCACTCATAGTTTGTCCTCTTTCTATATCCATCTCATCCATTAGTCATGTTCATTAAATTCATTAGAACTGATACGGTGAATCGTATATCCACGGTCCGCCATAGCAGCCGTAATTTTTATATGATCTTCCCCATTCGTTTCTACAGTCACCACCAACTCCACTTCATGGAAGCGATCTAGATTTTTAAACTGATTATGTTCTAGTTTAATGACATTCGCATTTTTGTTCTGCTAAGATTTCAGATACTGCCACTAATTGACCTGGTTTATCTGATAAATTCACAGCAAATGTGAAGATACGGCCTCGTACAACTAATCCTTTCGTAATCATAGATGCAATAGTCAATACGTCGATGTTGCCGCCGCTCAAAATGCTGACCACAGTTTTGCCTCGCACTCATAGCTTTTCAAGCCTGCCACTGAAAGTAAGCCAGCATTTTTCACCGATGATTTTATGTTTTTCCGCCAATAATAGAGCTTCCATCAATTCATAGTCCGATACGGTTACGATTTCATCTACATAATTTTGGATGTATTCCAAATTCTTGGAACCGATTAATTTTACGGCTGCCCCATCTGCAATGGTACTCACCGATGGAAGTGCTACTGGTTTCCCTCTTCTACAGCAGCTCTTGCACTGGCTGCGCCCTCTGGTTCTACGCCTATAATCTTTACTTGTGGATTTTTAGCTTAGCTGCTGCTGCCACGCCGAGATCAATCCGCCACCACCAACTGGTACTAAAATAATATCTGCATTTGGTAATTCTTCTAAAATTTCTAAGGCAATGGTCCCTTGCCTTCAATGACATCTTCATCATCGAAAGGATGGACGAACACATAGCCGATAGCTTCTCTTGTAGTTCACAAGCCTTTTCATAAGCTTCGTCATAGACTTCGCCAGCGAGCACTACTTCTGCTCCCGTATTGGCGCGTCGCCTCTAGCTTTAATGAGCGGTGTGATGGCGTGGCATAACTATAACTGCTTTAATGCCTAATCGTTTGGGCTGCCAGCGCCACTCCTTGTGCGTGGTTACTGCGGACGCCGCAATAACGCCACAGGCTTTTTCTTCTTCTGTTAATTTGGAAATTTTTATTGTACGCGCCCCAGCAATTTGAAAGACCCTGTACGTTGTAAATTTTTCCGGTTTGATATATACATCATTGCCTGTTTCTTGGGAGTACACAGAGCTATGAATTAATTTTTGTTTTCACCGCAATCGTAGCGAGTCGCTCTCTAGCCTCCATGAAATCGTATAATTTATGCATATAAACGTCCTTTCCTAAGTATCTATTCTATGTATAGAACTTGATTTTTCCTCAAAGATATCTCTATCCCGACTGCGTTCTCACATAGATCATTCTATATCCTGACTACATTCCCTCTTATGCTTCGTCTAGGATTTCGATGGCACCTTGTGCGGCAGAGGATACATGCATAGCATATCAAGTATCCTGTCACATCTGATTTATGCGGTGCTAAGTTTGCTTTTCTTCGTGCAATTTCTTCCTCTGAAAGTTTCACATTTAAGGAACGATTTGGAATGTCGATTTCGATAATATCTCCATCTTCTACGATAGCGATAGTACCGCCAGAGGCTGCTTCTGGAGATACGTGACCAATGGATGCGCCACGGGTAGCACCAGAGAAACGACCATCTGTAATCAAGGCTACGTCTTTACCAAGACCCATACCTGCTGATCGTCGCTGTTGGTGTCAACGTTTTCACGCATACCGACCACCTTTTGGACCTTCAGTAGCGGATGATCATTTACATCACCTTTCACAATTTTTGTGACCGCATGATCGCTTCTACTGCTTCTTCTTCACTGTTGAATACTTTTTGCTGGGCCAGAGTGCACTAGCATTTCTGGGTCTACAGCGCCTTCTTTGACAACGGAACCATCTGGAGCCAAGTTACCTTTCAATACAGCGATACCCACCTGTAGTGTATACTGGATCGCTCCAAGGATGGATCACATCTTCGTCTAGGACTTTCACAGTTTTAGTAATCGTACCTTGGTCTACAAGCTACAGATTTCGCGCCTTCATGCAAGTGACCTTGTTCTTGCAAACGGTGCATTACCGCACACGCCTGCAGCATGTGAAGTCTTCGATGAAGTATTTACCAGATGGAATAATTTCGCCAATTGTGGTGTGTCTCTGCAATGCGGTTGAAATCGTCTAATGTTGAGGATACGCACGCTTCATGAGCGATGGCTGGTAAATGTAACGCTGTGTTAGAAGAACCGCCCAATGCCATGTCCACGCCTGCATTTTCAAAAGGCTTCTTTTGTCAATATATCTTTTTGGACGTAAGCCTTCTTGTAACACTTCCATCACTTGCATACTGCACGTTTCGCTAAGCGCAAGCGTTCAGAGTAAACCGCTGGAATCGTACCATTACCCAGGCAATACCATACCCAATGCTTCTGTTAAGCAGTTCATGGTGTTCGCTGTATACATACGGGCAAGATCCACAGGTAGGACAAGCTACGTTTTCAATATGTTCTAATTCTTCTTCGGAAATAAGGCCTGCTTCAAATTTACCTACCGCTTCAAATACGTCGGATAAACCGATTTTTACCATTGTGCACGCACCGCTGGCATAGCGCCACCAGAAACAAACACAGATGGTAAGTTTGAAACGAGCAGCAGCAATCAACATGCCCGGTACTACTTTATCGCAGTTAGAATGAACACCATCGCATCGAATGGTGTGGCCATAGCAGATGCCTCGATGGAATCAGCAATGATATTGCGTGTGACTCAGGAATATTTCATACCGATATGGTTCATTTGCCAATCCGTCCACAAATACCGATGAGTATTAAACTCCATGAGGAATACCGCCAGCTTCACGGATACCATCTTTCACAGACTGTACTAAATTTTTCAAATGCACATGACTCGGGGAATGATTTCATTGAAAAGAATTGGCAATCCCGATGATTGGTTTTCCAATTTCCTCATTGATAAATCCTAAAAGCTTTTAATAATGAACGATGAGGAGCTCGTGTAGCCCTTTTGCTACTCTATCACTGCGTACCATATGATGATCCTTTCTACTCTTGATACTATACTGGTTATAACACTTGTTATGAGTTACATATTGCTGTCTAAGTACTATATCCATACACTGAAATACTAGTATGTGATTTCTATTTGATACTTCTATAATTTTGTATCTATCTAATAGATTCCAAATCCGTAGTCTAATATTTTGGTATGTTTTTAGCTATAAAAAGGGGCGACCCCTCTGGAATCGCCTTTTAGTATATATGTATGCACGTTAATCAAATAGACTACAACCAACTTAGATTCCTTATGCTGTATACAAAGAAACCTAAGATGGTAGCTCTACCGAAGAAAAGGCGACCTCTATGGAATTGTTAGTTCTAATGACGTTCACGACTCAGGAACAGGACGAGCACGAGAATTGCTAACAATGCCATGATAATCTCCTTTCTGTACGATATGCGTACAGAATCTTAACTATAAGTGTAATACTTTAAAAATTTAATAACTGTCTACTATTGTAACACCTTTTGTCCACTGTGTGCAAGTGCATATCTATATATACTCTTTCAGATGTATTATTTTTCCACAATTTGTGATACTATAAGTGTTACTTCCCTATGCTGGTAACAGAAAGGGGTGAACCTAGATGTTAACATTAATTATTACACTTTTTATCTCGATTACTGCAAATGTCCTCGCTTACATTTGTAAATAGCTGAATCGAGTATATAGAAGTAACTAGCCTAGCCTATGTCAGCTATGAGACAAATAAAACACCCGGGTCTCGCCACCTGGGTGTGTGTGAACCTAATATTAACTATCTCACACTTTTTCGCTTGCCCACATTACTATCGCCATTACATTAAAACCCACGGTTGGCAGACCGTGGGGGTTTCTTTCGTTTGCAATTAGAAAATCCTCAAATTTATTCAAATCCATTATATCACTTTCCTAGTATATTTTCTAGTATATAAAGAAACACCCAAGTCTCGCCACCTGGGTGTTTTTGAGTGAAGCTTTATGGAATCACCATTACTCTTTTTCGCTTGTCTTTATTATAGCATAGTTAAGTAAAGAATAAAACCCTATTCCCCTAAAAAGCGTTTTTGCCTCACAGTAGTTTACGATACCTTCTACTACTTTTTGCTTCGCATAGCCAATACCACAGTAGCTGGTTTTTATGACTACGTCACCACTCTGCGAATACGCCTTGACGGCTTGTCATACCATATGGCATATCTCGTGTCACCACATAGCCAGACTCATTCACTTCGATGCCATTGCCAGGACCTACTAAGCGTGTGTTTGGTTTATGACCGATGGCCACGATAATTTTATCAGCTGGTAATAGAGTCTTCGCCAGTGCTTTTCACAGATCCATCTTCTTGTAATTCTTGTCGTGTAATGTCAACCTTCCACGATATCTGAACCTGTTACTTCTTTTGGAGCGGCTAAGAATTCAAAATGAACGCCTTCTTCTTTTGCTTCTTCAAATTCAGATGGATTTGCTGGCATTTTGTTCTTCTCCCGCGGCGGTACGTCACTGTTACCCACTGCAGCACCAAGACGAACACAAGTACGAGCCGCATCCATCGCCACATTACCAGCACCGATGATGGAACTTTATCACCTTTATATACAGGGAATTAATGATTCTTCAGCTCTACCATTTTGTACTAATTGTACAGATGTCAATAATGCCATCGCCTGTAACATACCTTTGTCATCACACTGGTAAAGAAATTTCCATTGGCACATGAGTACCGGTAGCAATAAAGATAGCATCAAAACCTTCTTCAAATAGTGCATCTAAGTTGACGATCTGGACCGATGGTGACATTACATTCAAAGTAACACCTAATGTTTCTAAACGCTTCACTTCACGACGTACAATTTCTTTTACCTAAACGGAACTCCGGAATCCCAAACAATAGGACATACAGGCTCATCTTGGCGTTTCAAATCACTGTCACATGCCCTAATTTTGCCATATCTCCAGCCACTGTTAATCCAGCGGGTATGAACCAATAATAGCGATTTTACCTTTGGTCTTTACGATTTGGTTTTATCTTTGCGAAGATTATTATTGCTTTCAAAATCTGCAGCAAAGCGCTCTAATTTACCGATATTAATGGCTTTGTTCGCACGATTTAAAATACATGCCCCTTCACATTGTTTTTCACGAGCACACACACGGCCGCACACCGCTGCACAGCTGCTACGCTCTGCAATAATATCATTGGCTAACCCAAAATTACCATATGCAATAGCTTGGATGAAACGAGAATTTCATTTTTCAATAGGGACAACCTGTACGGCACTAATGGTTTCACATAATTTAAACAACGCTTTGCCTCTGCAAAGGCCTCTTCCATCGTATAATCTTTATCAAATTCTCAGTTCATGTCTGAACTCCATAAAGACCTCCTTGCACCACTCTGGTGACACCTTTTCCTTTATATACTCTATGTATAGGGTTCTTATTGATTCCGATATCTCATATCATAGTATACCATAGGCAACTATACTTCACTGTAACAATGGCTACATCCTTGCTATATCTATAACTATAAGTGCTCCCTTTTCTTAGTGAAAGTACTAAAAAGATATATTCTATAGTATATCTATATGTGCGCACTGTGTGTAACTATGTATTTTTATATATTATGCAACGATACTCAATCGTTTCGCTATTCTTGCAACGATGCAAGAGGTCCACCACATGGGTGAGACCTCTATATTCATAGTGATTAGTTTGCAGATGTAATGGTCCCTGAAAGTTTCTGCAATGAATTGTTTAATGGCCTCAGACTGATAAATCTCTGCAATTTTTGTATGTTGCGTTGTCTTTATCTTGTTCACGTGTAGCCAAGATCATCACTGCTAATGGCTCATCTTTTTGGTTCTAAGTACAATCCTTTTCACCTACGTTGATACCGCGCTTTGCACGTAGTTCATCGGAATCGTCGCTAATGTCACATCATCTAAGCTACGAGGTAATTGTGCTGCCTCTAGCTCTTGAATTTTCTTTAGGTTCTTAGGATTTTTCCACAATGTCTGCTACTGTGGCTTTGAAACCAACGCCTTCTTTCAATTTAATAAGACACTCGCTCGTTGTAACAAGGCTAAGGCACGTCCACCATTCGTTGGATCATTTGGAATTGCTACTGTGTCGCCGTCTTTCACATCGATAGGGAGATTTTTACAGAATTACTGTAGATACCCATTGGCATTAAAAATGGTTTTGCCGATTGGCACTAGTTTAGAATTATTTTGCTTATTAAAGTTTTTCCAAAAACGGCACATGTTGATATGCATTCAATTGGATATCTCCGTCTGCCAGCTTTATCTGGTGTGATATAGTCAGAAAAATTCCACCACTTTCAACTGGATGCCTTGCTTTTTGTGCTTCCTTCACTACCGCCTCAGCCACTTGTGCATGAGGACCTCGCCGTAGCGCCAATTTTAATTTCTTGCGTTGTTGTCGATGTACTACAGCCCGCAATACCTAACGCCAATATACCCACCAATAGGGGTGTGAATAGTGATTTTTAATTTCATAATTCTATCCTTTCATAACTAATCTATATGTATACTCCTATTAAAAGTTCTCTCACGTCTCCTCGAGTATTAAGGATATCATAGGAACTATGTATTGGCTAATAATGCTTTTTAGATAGTTATTATAGTTACTAGTTATAATCATGTTACACATATACTTGTATCCCCAGTTCCTCTAAACCACTTACTAAAACTAAAGTATTTAGTTTTTCAAGAGTTATATTAATAAACAAAATAACTTATACATAAAAAGGAAGCTACTCAAATCTGTAACTTCCTTTTTATATCTGGTGCGGATTGAGGGTTTATACTCAATACTCCGCACCATTACTATATATTTAAACTCTATCTTTCAAAAAAGGGCAATAAGGGGCAATTCGACTCTACTTTTTATAAAAAGAGATATCAAACTGATATCTCTTTTTATCTTCTTCTGCCGGTTCAATGAAATTCATAAATGGTATATTATATGCTGGAGAATGGTGTCATGGATGTTAATAACGAAATAATTGGTCTTGCATAACTTAACAAAATGCGCTGGAGCATTGATTTTTAATAACTTATCAATTGTATTTTTCCTTTAATGTTTTTATCCCATGTAAATTGTGCAAGCATTTCTATACAAACTACAAACGGATACTTATCACTTTCTTCTCCCACAGTAACTCGCAATTGTACAAATACACTATTCCCATCTCTTTCACTATATCCAACTTCGCGATCTATAGTCATCTCTATATCATTTAATGAATCAGGTTTATTATTAGCTATAAACGTATCATTAATTGAGATATAACTCGATTTTAATATTGGTGTGTGAAAATTGTAATTTACTCTTTTTCATAATTAAAACCCTTATATTAAGATGCCTGTTTTTAATATTCCTGTATATTTTCAGGTACTTTATAGTGACTTGATTTATAAGAAAGGTCAGCGGGTACCTTCGATTGCAGCATTATCATTTTTGAGTACCAGTTTGGAACTTTATAAAGTTATTAAAATATAAATTTTATGATTAATAGCCTTATAATCATTACTTACTGACTTTACCAATATATCGTTATCGATTTTTATAACATCATTACCTTTAATATCTAATACTTCTTCAAAAATAGTTTTTCAATTCTTCGGCGGTTATTTCTTCCAACCGTTTAAGAAATCTTTCACAGTAAGCAGTTATATTCATTTCTTTCCACCTCTCTTAACGAATTGTAATCTATACACCTATCATTTTTACTACAAACTTGTATCTGTGTTGGAATGAATCTAAAATATTTAGACTCTGTTGACTCTTTTTATTTTTCTTTTAGGAATTTCAAATGGACATATAACCAAATCATACGGCTCTAAATTATATAATATATCCAGTATATATCCGTCTATATAATCTTTTTATTAGAATTATTATCAGAATTATCTTGTATAGTTTGCAATACAGCCTCTAAATCCGGTATAACCTCTATTATTTTATTATAAAATTGGCCTGTTTTTCTTTTAATACTTTTTAAAACTCTAACTAATAATTTCCTCTATAATATTTCTATGTGCTGTAATAGACATATCAAAATAGACATCAGATACAATATTAGTGCTTAACACGCTAATGTCTTTATCTGCTCTTTTATGCACCTTTAGCATATGCTTGATGAATATCATCTTTAAAAATATATTCCTTTTCCCAACCACTCTGAGCTTCTTTGAGACGGCTTGAATTTTTCTATGTTGACATATAGCCTTTGCACTCTCATTTTAGTCCCATGATATCCTATAAATTCAATAGAATTCATTTTATAATATCCCTGTTAATAAAAACATCCCTATATTAAAAACTATTTTTATTTATTATATCACACATTTGCAAAATTTATTATAAAATCTTATTCATAAAAATAAAGGGACTATCAAAAGTAAAATATATCTACAATGATAGCGCCTTTTAAGTTGATTTTAATTAGTGTTTACTTATATACTACTGATAAACCCTATGGAGCTGTAACAAAAATAGCCCTACATAATAAAAATAGAGGAAAGTTGATCAAAAAGCATCAACTTTCCTCTATTTTTATATTTTTACTAAAGCAAAAAGGGTCCCGAAGGACCCTTTTCATTGGTATAATGTAATTATAGACAAACCTAATACCAATGCATATAATTATACCAAATTAGCGAGACCTCGCCAACTAGTTTTATCATTGGATTATGGCATTTTGATCAAAGAAACAGCGCCAGTGCGGTTACTCGATGCTGTATTAGAGGAGTTGGATTATACAGAGTTACAGCATTTGTATTCTTCCAAAGGGATAAAATCTAAGATTCCACCCGCATATTCTGTTTAAAATTTTTATCTATGCTATGTCCGAGGGCGTGTATTCTACGCGTGCTATCCAAAAACAATGTGAAGAAAATATCAATTACATGTAGCTGCTACAAGTCTGATCCTCCACCTAGTCATATGATATTTCAGCGTGTGCTCGTTGTTCCTTAGAGGTGATTACAAATTTATTTACACAAGTAATGGAAGCCATTGCAAGAAGAGATACGCTTACTTTCAACGAAGTATTTATTGATGGCACAAAAATAGAGGCTAATGCTAATACATACACATTTGTATGGAAGAAAGCGATTCAAAAGATTGGCAACCTTGCCTTCTAAGCTTATCGCCTCTGAAACAAGATGTAATTACTGAGTTAGGGCTTGATGTGTCGCAGATGAATGATGAACTCACTATATCATGTATTAGCAAAGAGATTCATCTACAAGGTATTGAGTTCGTCTATGGGAAGGGTAACCACAAGACTGCATGGCAACGATTATATGAAAGAGCCAAAGCTTTAGTAAACAAATGCGAGGAATATGGAAGCACATTTAGCTATTATGGGCGAGCGAAATAGTTATTCCAAAACAGATCCTGATGCTACTTTCATGCGTATGAAGAAGACCATATACAAAATGGGACAATTAAAACCTCGGATACAACGTTCAAATAGCTGTTTCATTCTGAATATATTATGGGGGTAGGTATATTCCTAATCCTAACGATACCAATACATTAATCCCATTTTTACATCATTTGAGAGAGTTTGTATACTTCTAAGTTTAGATATATCGTAGCGGATGCGAGGATATGACAGCTACGAAAATCTATTATGGTTGAGAAAAAGATACTTATCTTGTATTAAACTCGAAAGACTATGAACGCTCTAAACAACGCAAGTAGAAAACAGATATTAGTAAAAGCTCGTAACATGGAATACCTGTCTAAAGAAGATGCTTTTCTTTGTGCTAAAGGTCGAAAGTTACACTTTTCTCATTGTCGTAAGAGCAAAAGTAAGACTGGATTTACTTGGGAAAGTAAGGTATACGTATGTGAATCTTGTAATCGCTGTGGATACAAATCTGAATGCCAACGATATGCCAAGAAAAGCACAAAGAACTCTACCAGCAAATTTGTGTTACCCTGAGGATATGATTTTTGTGTTAAAAGAACCAAGAAAGGATTTTGAGTCCAGAAGGTATTCAATTACGTACTAACCCGATCTATACAAGTAGAAGGAGCCTTTTGGAGTACTAAAAACAAGACTTTCAGTTTAGGCGACTACTACACCGTGAAATGATCATGTGCGAAAGATGTTACACCTATTAGCAATGGGATTAATATCTCATCACACCATAGAATCCACGATAACAGAATACATACTCAAGTTATTCTGCCAAAAAGAAACTGCGTACCTAGAAAATAATCCATGTACATAGAAGCTTATTTCATGCGCCTACAATGAGGGGAAAAACTACCAAGGTTCTTGTGATAGCATGCTCTCAAGAACCTTGGTAATCTTCATGTAAAGGGACTGTAACTAAAATGTAAAAAGTCATCTGTTACAGCGCTTTTCTAATATGTCAAACATCTCGACTAATAATATATAATACTTAGACTTTATCAATAGTATACTAATATATTCAAGCCACTGTATGATTTTTGCTAGTCGTTTATTGTTATAATTGTTTCTTTTCATACATCATCAAATGGTAATGATATTTCTTTAGCACGTTTTTGTATGTCTAATACCTTTTAATAACCTTATAATCATTTTTATTGTACCATCTGGCTTTTACTGTTTGAGTTTGCTCCAACCTAACTTGAAGCATATCGCCTTTTCGTGAATGAAATTCGCCCCTCCTCAATATCATTTAAAAATGATTCATCTTGAAAAAGTAGTATACACTATAATTTCACCAGATTGTAATCTCCATTTTAAATCCTCAAAAATCTACTTTCAGTAATTTAACCCATTGATCACTTTCCTGTACCGATATTTTGTCATCACCTTCAATAGTACTAGCATCAAATCTCAAATGCTTTTGATATTTCTTTTTGTAATGCTCTGTACTACCTTTTTCACCACCTTGAGATAATCCTCACCTCAAAAGATTCAATTCCATCTCGTTGTGTTGGTTTTAATAACTCATCGTAACTCCTACGAATATCAATGACTATAAGTGTTAAATACATTTTATATTTACAGTTATATCTCACATTGTTTGAATCTGTTATAGTTACAGTTCCATCATTATTATTCTTTACATCTGAGTCCTATATCCCCATTTTATTAAATCTACTAAATTAGGCAAGTCCAATGTACTTGCTAACCCTAAGTATTTCAATAATTCATCAACAGTAATATTAGGAGCAAACAAAGGGTGTTAATTGTTCAGTAATATGTTCTAACACTCAAATGCAATTTCAATGAACCTTTTTGAAAATCTGCATTTACATTAACAGTCAATACAGATTTATCATTATTTAGAAATTTTTATTGGCATCATTGACTAATTTGCCCTGACGCCATTAATGCTGGGCCTAAATCCTAACATCCATCAAGTTCCATCATCAACTAGTGGGCCTGTGTATCTATTGTTATTCAGTGCTGCTTACCTATCATATTTATTGCCCTCACTTCTATAAAATTCCTATAACTTATTATATAATACAAATATCCTTTTACTTGTACCAATTCTATTTTATTTATATTGATATGGTTATCGAGGATTAAAAGCCACTGCATCATGTGCAGTGGCTATTATAACTCCCTCATATAAAAGGGGCAAATGTGTGAAAGGGCAAGAGGTAGCAAATTATCGTTATAATGCGTTCAATTTGTTACTCCTTTAGTTTTTCAAATATCCTGTAAATGTTTATCTGTTATGGTTTGTTGACGATTTGTCATAATCTGTGGTAAATGACAAATAAGAATGAAAACAGAGGGAATTGAACCCCTGACCGCAGTTTAGGAAACTGTCGCTCTATCCCACTGAGCTATGAACGCATATATACATATATTATAGTCTAACTGTACTGTACATGGCAATATAAAATATAAAAATAAATATCTGATCTGTATCCTATGCATATCCACAATATAGAACATTCTTTTCTTACTCAAATAGATTCTAATAGACCCTTTGTATTATATACGGGTTGTCCTGTGTATAAAATGTGATAAGTATAGAGTTGTTAACTACCAAATACAAGGTATTAACAGTCTACTCACAATCTATACCCATAGTTATATACGTGTACCACAGTTAGGTGGATAACGTTCCATATGTACGATAAAGTATCTATTCTATGTATTATACTATGTCCACTATTAATGTATATCTCCTCATGACATGAATCTACTTATAGTATATATATATGACAATACATAGCCATATCTCTCACCATCTACTATATACATAATAAGCCTAGAATATAACTGAATCTGTTCTATAGGCTTTCTCTGGGTATGTATGGTATGCATCTAGATGATACTGCCATTCACTTTCATCTATAGCACAGGCCCAATGAACTTCAACGTATGTGTCAGCTTTTATTCAGCAAAGCATAATTGACCATTCACTTCTACTGGAATGCCCCTAGTCAACTTGCACGCCATTTTTGTTCCATGCGAGTTAAGGCTAATTTTAAGTTATCGTAAGAATCCAATGGTTGCATTGTCAACTCATCATGTGTTTAATCCTGTGGCATGCATCACTGCTTTGTCTGCTTGCAAATAGGATTCTACTTTCTTTCCAAGTTACATCGTCTAATACTACATTCGCATGTTTCTTTGTTATACGCACATGACCACGCTCATTATCTCCATAATGAATTGCTAAATATACCTATGTCCTGGTGTACCCTCTTTCATGACTAACATAGTTATGATGTACTATACCATACTTTGATGTATTCTCTCTATTATATCGATATCTCTAAATAGTGCAATATAGATACTTACTTTATAATGGACTACTCTCCACCGCTACTTTCGTGTCACCATTACTTTATCCACCAGTGTTATCCATATCCATGACCCTCAAAATTGCAATGGCCCATAGTGACAGCGATTAGCTTCTTTGGAATACGACCGATTAAGAGTCACGAATCCCCTAATGTTTTCTATACAGATCCTCTTCTTCACCTGGTAATAATTCATCCACTTCAAAGTATTCTTTCAGTTCTTCAATGCTGATAAGACCATCCACAGAGATACGTACCATCTCTTCTCAGTTGGACGATGTGATTTTCTTCTTCTTTCTTTTCCTCTTCCCCAGATGGCATCAATCCTACGATTTCTTCCATAATATCGTGGAACGTAAATCATCCCTCATACCACCATATCTCGTCTAGCACAATGGCTTCATGAGGTACCCTTCTTCTCTGAAAGTAGATAATACTTTCATTAAGGACAAGGATTCTGGTACGAGCACTGGTTTACGCATGCAATAAGCTAGAATATCTTTCATCGGACGATGACTTTCTTTCATCTGCTTGTGCCAACACATCTACAGAAGAGACTCAGCCTTTCTAACCTCATCTAAGGAATCATCACCCACTGGAATACGATGTTCGTTGCATTCCATAATGGTTTTCTAGGATGTCCTCATCACTAGCGACATGTAATCCACGCTCAACTGCGTGACGAGGTGTCAGCAATATCGCTGGCATCGAGGCCAGCCAAGGGACAACATATTTTCTACCAACACTGGCTCTTCTCTCATAAGCGCCCAGTTCCACACCTTGTACAAGCATTTTATTATTTCCTGATCCTCGTTACCGGTGCTTCTTCCTTGTGTTTAATGCCTAATACTTTCAGTAGCACCGTTGCAGACACACTGAGAAAGTGCCACTAAAATGGTTTTTGTGATGGTGGCAAAAGTTATTTCATAGGGACTGCCATCATGATGGCAATGGATTCTGGAGAATTGTATGCCAACCGTTTTGGTACTAATTCCCCTATGACTAAGGATAAATAGGTTGTTAAAGATACGATGAAAATAGGGCTCACTGTATCGGCATAATCAGCTAACCACAAGATATGTTCTTTGATATAGGTCGCCATAGGATCGGAAAAAGTAGCCCCTGAATACAAACCAGTGACGATACTAATTAAAGTAATACCAATTTGTATAGTGGAAAACATTCATCTGGATCTTCCGCTAGCTCGATGGCCATGCGAGCTCCACGATTACCGGCTTCTGACTTTTCTTCTAATAATCCTTTACGAGCATTAATAATGGCTAATTCCGTCATGGAAAATAAACCATTTAAAATGATGAGTATGACTACAATTAAAATTTCTATACCCTATGTCACTGCCCACTGATTCTATCTCTCCTTATCGATTCCTGTATCTATAAAACTATACTTATGTATCTAACTAATCATCTACTAACTTTTAAATAGTTATGTATTCTAGTACAACGTCACTCGTCTATTTTTACTAAATTATATTTCAATACTTAAAAATATATTGAAATACTTCTGCATATCTATATAATACTTGTTTTGCTATTTGTAAAAAGTAACTCATAGATACTCAAATAACAACTGCTGTCCTGTGCATGTTACCATGAGCATACCATCTGTTTCTCACCTAATGTTTCATAACTCACAGATACTCTACGATCGCATTAGCTCCCAGTATCTTTCGCACGTTTACTCATTTCTTTTTCAAAGATGCCTCACGAGCGCTAGATAAAGATGGATTCATAACTATTGCTATCGACCCCCTACAACATCTCGAATAGAAGAGAAAAAGTCTTTCACAAAGTTACGACCTTCTACAACTTCTCCAAAGACGATCCTTTATATTCTTTAATTGTCATCCTTCAATTTGCATCGTTGTTGTAATAATCATAGGTGTCTCCTTTATTCCTCATATTGATATGATTTAAACCTTATTATTCGTAGTTATATCACGTTTAGAATACTCCATATAACACTATATAAATACTTGTTGAACCAGTACCATATACAGAATTGTTCCACCCCCAATGGATAGGAACATATTGCCTTTCCACAAATGAAGTAATACCGTCACAGCTACGGCGATCATGTCCGGCATTCCATGATACACACCGGATAGGTCCACATGTCGCAAAGGAAAAATACCACCAGCAAACTCTATCGTCGCCGACGGCAATACTTTCCCTAATACTGCACATAAGCAGGTGTTTTTGTTTTTGAGTTAAATATGACAAATGGTAAAAATCGTGTAGCCATAGTCCCTAGCACGACAATGGCAATGGTTATGATTTGTTCCGTGAAAGTCATTTCTCCTCCATTGTTCTACGTAACAGACTTAATATGACTACGATTCCAATCATAGCAGGGGAATCATAAAGTGTTCACCGCCAAAGACAATCAAGGCAACGCCAGAATCACTAATCCTATGCCAGAGCTAATCAAATTTCGTTGCATTTTATATTGCTCCAAAGCCAATACAATAAAGAGTGCAGTCAGTACAAATTCTAGTCCTTTGCATTAAAAGATAATACAGATGCAAAAGATTACCTATGACAGAACCCTACAACCCAATATAACTGATTCAATAAAGTTACAAAAATAACACCATTTCTTGGAAATTTCAAGCGATGAATTTGTAATGTATAGTTAATGGAAAAACTTTCATCCGTCATTCCAAATATGAGATATGGTGTTAACCATCCCATATGTCTATATATAGTTAACATAGAAATTCCATAAAATATATGACGCCCATTGACCATGAGTGTTATCAAAAAGGCACTCACTGGATCGAAAGGAGATAGTAACATAGCTACAGTTACAAATTCCATAGATCCTCGCATAAAATGAGAGCACTCAATGCCAATGTATAGCCCCAGGAAAATCCCATAGAATGCATATAAATGCCATAGGATAGTCCTAAAAATAAAAATCCTAATAATAACGGTGTTGTTTTAAGAAAACCATATCGAAAGGCAGATATTATTGTATTTTTGTTGGTTTAGGGTTCCATATATACCATCCTTTCTTTCATCGTGTATCATTAGTATTACTAGATTATCAAATTTTATAAAAATACTGACAATTATTTTTATATAAATGATTAAATACATATATATTCAAAATATGTACATGGATACAAAATAACTTAGTGCCACTTTTACTATACTATCAAATTCTAGAATACTTATATATTTATATAATATATAATAGGTTAATAAAAGATTATTTTTAACCTATTTCCTGTAGTATCCTATTTTAATTATAAAAATTAATGAATAGAAAAACAGCCCTATGGGAACTTCTTCCCCTAGGCTAGTTTCTATTAGTCCTCAAAATCGCGAGATAAATCCACTCTTTTAGAGGA
>BNJS01001851.1_pt1 | contig 30489 bp, 34 predicted proteins | sample 8540461 | NCBI WGS metagenome assembly BNJS01 (sample SAMD00202454, study PRJDB9452) | human saliva metagenome | isolation source: human saliva | place: Japan | reverse complement strand
AGAACTGAATAATTTCTGACTTATGAGAGCAGGGTCTACCAAACTGTATGTGGGGTAGACTCTGTTCTTTTGTATTTCTGAAATATTGCCTCGACCGATGCAAGAGCAAACGATGAAGTACGGGCATGTAGCCCCGGATTCAATGAAGGCGCGAGGCATATTTACATAAGCAACTCATGATGGAGATATCATAGAATCTGTGTTCTTACTAGGAACGAAAGCACGTAAAGCACTTTGAAGTAATACATTTTTAAGGTGATATGCTTTCGTAAGGGAGGAATAAAATGGCTAAGACAGCGGAAATGTCTAACTTCACGTTTAAGATGGATAAAACAACGAGAGAGCAGTTCGGTTCTTTGTGCAATGAATTGGGACTTACGATGTCGGCGGCGACTCTCGCATTGATTAAGCAAGCAGTTCGCAATCAGAGCATGAGCTTTTCCCTTCGCGATGAGAATGGGTTTACCCGGGAAGAAGCGGCAGAACTCATGAGGAGAATTCAGGAAGTCCGGAACAATGAGGTAGTTCGCCATGATCTAATGGAGAGCTGATGTGAGAGATCTGTATTGGCAATCGGATGCATGGCTAGAGTATGTCGATTTACAGGGAGACAAGGTTCTCTGTAAAAAGATTAACAATCTAATCAAAGAAATCTTGCGGAACGGATATCAGGCCGGTTCCGGAAAGCTGGAGTTGCTGAAGGGGAATATGTCCGGATATGCGAGTCGTTCGCATTGATAAGAAGCATCGCTTGATTTTTACAGTGGACGCGGGGCGAGTTACGGTCATTCAGTGCGGAGGTCATTACGACGATCATTAAAGGAAGTTCATATGACGGTAGAACAACAAAAGGAAAGCTGGAAAAGAGAGGAGGAAATCGCCCGTATTCACGGATGGGATTTTTCTCATATTCATGGCAGGTATATGGAAGAAGATGATTTACCGTGGGATTTTGGAAAGATTATTCAGAAATATCGGAACGACAGCATGAAACTGATGGATATGGAAACCGGCGGCGGAGAGTTTTTGCTTACTTTCCGACACCCCTATGAAAATACGGCGGCGATCGAAGGCTATCCGCCGAATGTGGAACTGTGCAAAAAGGTTTTGCTCCCGTTGGGAATTGAGTTTAAAGCGGCGGGAGGAGGAGATAAGCTTCCATTTTCCGATCAAAGCTTTGATATTGTCACCAACCGGCATGGAGACTATGACGCTGCAGAACTGCAGCGCGTATTCAAATCAGAAGGATTGTTCCTAACACAGCAGGTAGGCGCCGAAAATGATCGGGAATTGGTTGAGCTCCTGCTTCCTCAGCTCACAGAAGTACCATATCCAAAGCAATATCTGGAGGTTAAAAAAGCGGAACTTCTCGAACATGGTTTTGAGATACTGGAAAGCGGAGAAGTCCGACGGCCAATCCGTTTCTTTGATGTCGGAGCGCTTGTTTGGTTTGCAAGAATTATCGAATGGGAGTTTCCGGGCTTTTCCGTTGAAAGCTGCTTTGAACATTTGCTTGAGGCACAGAAGAGCATTGAAAGAGACGGACTGCTTGAGGGGAGTATTCACAGATTTTATATTGTTGCCAAGAAGAAGTAATCGCTAGATTGCAAGATCAGGTAGGACAGTCTCGAACAATTCCCCAGGCGAACTGTAATGAAAGGATTTTCGAGGGAGTTGATTGATCCGGTTCTGTTCTTCGTTCAGTCCGCGTTCGTAGGCGGAGTACGGATGGGCATAATATATGGGTATCGTGGAAAGCAACTGTGGCAGTGAAGCAAATTTCATCATACCACGAGTTCGTCAGCGGCTCTTTTTTATTGTCCTAGTTCACCTTACAATCACCCTTCTCGTTAAAATGATAAAATTGAATTGACAACGATGTGATTGTGGAGTATGAACAGACAAATCATGCGGAGTCTCTATTCGACATACTCAAGTAAACGGAAGATATGACGGAGGATAAAAATGGGAGACTTATTCGTACATCACTTTGCAGCTGACAGCGGTGTATCGGATGCTGTCGGCATAAGAATTGTCAGCGTGGAGGAAGCGGCAGAGAAGCAGACAATTTCCCGAAGTATACTGGAAGCGCTTCCCGAGTGGTTCGGCATTTCCGAAGCAAGAGAGCAATACATAAAAGAAAGCGCAGCTCAGCCGTTTTTTGCGGCCTTTGATGCGGAAAAACCGATCGGTTTTCTTTGCCTGAAAGAGACGGGAAAAGAAACCGTAGAACTCTCTGTGATGGGCGTATTAAAAGACCGGCACAGAAAAAGGCATAGGGCGAAAACTGTTCGAGCAGGCAAAGAAAGCGTACGGAAATCACGGATATTCGTTCATGCAAGTGAAGACGGTACAAATGGGTCGTTATGCTGCGTATGATGCCACGAATCATTTTTACCGGTCGCTCGGCTTTAAGGAGTTTGAAGTGTTTCCGACTTTATGGGATGAACGGAACTCTTGCCAGATATATGTAATGAACCTTTGATAACACTTTCGTGAGAGCGATTTGATGGGAAACCGAATCAAGGCCAATCCTAACAGAAAGCCGGAACCGTTCGGATTTAATTTCTGTGTTGCACACGCAAAGAAGAGCAGGCTTTGCCGAACTATGGGTTCGGTAAAAAGCCTGCTCTATTTTTTTATTTCTGAGGATGGTCTGACTCCACATTGCTAGCTTCGGGCAGTCTTGCTTCTCCTGCGATGCCAGGTGTATATGACAGCGGTGTTTTCCGGGCGGCTGGGGGAATGTTGATTGCGAGAATTGCTGTCAAACATGCGTGCGTACATCCGATTTTTTTAGGAATATAATGCTGCATATAAGTGCCCCTAGAATATAGAAACAGCAGGAGCCAAGAAGCACGGGAATGTTCAATTCCCTCGGTAATCGAGCTGCTTCCCATTCCGTAAATCAGCATCGAATACGGGAGGGCATCACAGGCGCCTTTGACAGTCGAGCCAAAGACCTGCAATGCTCCCTCGACAAAAAGCAAGTGAAATGGGAACGGCGAAGGAGTGGAAAATCATGGACAACATGCTCTGCACAGCGCTGACGGCAGCGAGGCAGATAGCGGCACTTAGCATCCGAATCCAAAACAGTTCGGGCACCGCTCCGGGAAGTCTCAGTATAATTTTGCCGGTAAAAAGATAGATGAAAGCAATCCACAAAATGCAGACGGAGGAGAAGTACAGCGGTCATCCACTTGTCCTTGACCAGCTTTTCCGGCGTGGTGACGGTCAGAATCAGGTTCCAGTTGCTGTCCTGATGCTCCATCCGCCACAGGAGGCTGCAAAGAATACCAACCAAAGGCGCGAGGAAAAATATTCCCAGAAACAGGGACTGCTGTGTCCAGAGATCTTCCCAGGTGTTTTGCAAAATGCCCTGATTCTGCGTGAAATTGAAGGTTCCGATGACTGCGGAAATCAGCGGAATCAGAAGAAACGGAATCCATATGGGATTGCGCTTCAGTTTGATCAGTTCCACAGGCAGTCTGCTGTGAACGGACTTGGATGCTTTGTGCTTGCCTGCGCCTATGCTGAGTGACCCTTGCTCTGATTTTGTAAAAAGATACAGACCCAGCAGGAAAATACCGAAAAGGTAAACGAGCGCAGTCAGAATCTCAAGCGGTGTAATCTGTCGCAGGAAAAGTGTCACGGTTCTCGTTGCCCTCTGATAATCCATACCGATGGGACTCAGGGAGAGGAGGACAGACCAAGGAGTCCAGGCCTTTGTGCTCACATAGGCGAGGAACAGACCGGTCAGAGTGCCGCCAAAGCCGATCGAAAGCGCTGCGAACTGACTGGGAAAGAGGAGTGACAAAAGGCACTGTAGCTGATAGACAACCATTCCGCTGACCAGCTCTGCCAGAAAGGTGCTTCCGATCAGAGAGAACGGAATATTGCCCTCATATCCAAGCTTGACACCCATCAGAATCACCATTCCCATCTGCAAGAGGCAGAATAAGGTCAAGTGTATGAACCCATAGAGAAGTTTGCCGAGATAGATAGACGCCTGCTTTCCAATGTCGGCAGGAGGTTCCACATGTTCCCCTTTATGCCTCCATGTCCACCGACTGACTGGCAAGGACAGCCATTAGGACTGACAGAATCAGGGTATCAATCATCGGAATGGCATAGAAGACATTGTACCAGGCCTGCCGATCGGGCGTATTTCCGTGAAACAGGTAGAAGTAATTTAACAGGACTGCGATTGCAGCTAGTAACAAAGAATGCTTATGCCGGGATTTTTGAACTCAACGGAAACCAGCTTTGAAATTGTGGAAATCGAATTCATAAGGACTCCTTCCCTGCCGGTCATTTCAAGGAATACATCTTCCAGATTGTCTCCTGCGTTCCAGATCGGCAAGCGTCCTTGGTAGAGCATACGACCGTGGTGGATGATGCCGACTCTGATCTGCCATCTGTTCAATCTCGCTGAGGAGATGGCTGGAGATGATAACGGTCATGCGTTTCTTCTTTCGGGAGAGAACAGATTAACTGACGCATTTCCTGGATCCCGGCGGGGTCGAGACCGTTGGTCGGTTCATCCAGAATCAGTAGCTTCGGATTCCCCAAGATTGCCATAGCGATACCAAGCCGCTGCTTCATGCCGAGAGAGATAGTTGCTGAGTTCTTATCGCGTTGCTCATAGAGGCGTACGGTCTTCAGCGCAGAGCTGATTTCCGCTTCATTGACCCCTTTCAGCTTCTGTATGATCTGCATGTTCTCGAGACCGGTCAGGTGCCCGTAGCCGCCCGGGTTTTCAATCAGACTCCCGTTTGCCGAAGAATCGACAGCCGGTTGGCGGAATTCATAACCGTTCCAAAGAGTTTGATGCTGCCCTGACTCGGATGAATCAGCCCGAGAATCATCTTGAGCGTGGTGCTCTTGCCCGCTCCGTTCGGCCCGAGAAAGCCGTAGACACAGTTCTCGGGAACAGCCATGGAAAGATCGTTTACGCGGTAGGTGTTACCGCTCTGTTTACTCAGGTGATTCGTCTCCAAAATGTAGTTCATCGTATTCCGTCCTCCTTGCTTGTTTTACAGTGACAGGATATCCGATGAAGACTATGCGAACCTTGTGCTTACCTTATGCTTACATTAAGAAAGCGCAAAAGCCTTGGGAGAAATGTCGGGATACAGTATAGTAAAAGCACCGCATATCTGGGATGTTTCAATCAACGAAAAAAGATTCGGGAGGATTCGCATATGGATAGGAGCGAATGCAGAATATTAACGATAGATGATGAAAAGGAGCTGACAGACCTTGTAGTGGCGTTGCTCCAAAGAGAACATTATTCGCAGGTCGATGTTGCCGGAAGTTGCAGCGAGGCGAAAGAAAGGCTTCGAAAACATCACTACGATCTGATCCTGCTGGATGTCATGCTGTCGGACGGGAATGGATTTGATTTCTATGCAGAGATGCAAGAGACGGGGGATCTGTATGATGTGCCGGTAATCTTTTTGTCGGCACGAGATGAGGATACGGCACGCTTAAAAGGGCTTGGACTCGGCGCGGATGACTATATTACCAAGCCGTTTCTCCCGAAGGAACTGCTGCTCAGAATCGGCGCGGTACTGAGGCGAAGCTATCATTTTGAGGAGATGGGACAGTCTGCTCGTCTGGGGCAAACGCTTGTCTCAATGGATGCCGGAACCGTTACACGGAATGGGAAGGATACCGCGCTGACGGCAAAGGAGTTGGCGCTCTTTCAGATTCTCTTCCGAAACCGGGGGAAAATCGTTACAACAGATGCTCTGTGTGACGCTCTCTGGCCGGACGGCAGTTTTGGTCTGGAAAGTTCGCTGATTGTCCACATGCGCCATTTGAGGGAGAAGGTAGAGGCAGAGCCGTCAAAACCCAAATATCTCATCACGGTACGGGGGCTTGGCTATAAGTTGGAGAAGGAAGCATGAAGCGAAGGTTGGGAAATAGGCTGCAACTACTTACGGGCATTGTGCTGATGATGGCGTTTCTGTTCTTTACGGATCTACTGATTGTTGGGATTGCGGCGATTCGATATCATTCGGTCGATTATCAGTATCCGCAGGAGATACTGACACATCTGTCGGTAAACAACGGAAGGTATGCGTTGGATGAGCAAGGAGCGGAAAGTCTTTTGAAGCGCGGGCAGTTTGCCATGATATTAGGTAAAGACGGAAACATTCTGTGGAGTGTAGCGCTCCCTGAAGAGCTCAGAAAAACCTATACCTTACAGGACGTTGCCAAGTTTACCAGATATTATCTTGAGGATTATCCGGTACACAGCTATGTTTTCGAGCAGGGCTTGCTCGTGATCGGAGGAGAAAAAGATCAGGTATGGAAATATACCCTTGAGTTTGATGTGAACCTGTTAAATTACCTTGCGAAGATAGTTCCGTTGCTGCTTTTGTCCAATATCGTTGTGCTGGTGGCAGTTCCGACCCGGATACAGAAGCGACGCGCAAAGCAAAGGGAAGAGGAGCGTACAGAGTGGATTGCAGGCGTATCACATGATATTCGCACACCGCTTGCCATTGTAATGGGCAATGCGGAAATGATAGCCGCTTCGACCCGGGAGGAAGAAGTCAGGCAAAGAGCGAAATCCATTGAGACACAAGGAATCCGGCTCCGTCGGCTCGTGGATAATTTGAATCTTTCCGGCAAGCTGGAGTTTGGCGCAGGGAAATTTGAAAAAAAGAAAGTGAGAATCAGTCGCTTCCTCCGAAAGACTCTCACAGAAATCATGAATCAGACGGAGGATGATAGATACCGGTTCACACTCGAAATCGAGGACAGCCTTCAGGATTCGGAACTTTGCTTCAATGAAGATTTAGTAGAGAGAGCGGTCATGAATTTGTTTTCATAATGCAATTCGACATAATGCGGACGGATGCAAGATTGAAATGCGGCTGTATCAGGATAGTAAAAATCATGTCCTTCTGAAACTTAGTGATACCGGAAAAGGTGTATCAAAAGAACTTCTGCGCAGACTGAACAGCAGAGGCTATGAGTGGGAGTTCGGCACCGGGCAGCATGGCCTTGGACTAAAGATTGTAAAACAAGTGGCGGATTGGCACCGCTGGAAACTATTCTTTGCCAACGGCGAACAGGGCGGATTGGCTTGTACCATACGGCTGAAATGAGAAGAAGGGGAAAATTCGAAGCATTACCGAAAGGACGCGGACACTTGCTCCATAAATTTTGAGACAATCGGCGTGAAGGTCTGATGTTGATTCCAAATCAGATAAAATTATAAAAATATCTAAATGCAACCAAACTAAGAATAGCAAGATATATTTTGAGATAAGCCTATGATAAAATAGAAACGGGATAATTTCGAGGAAATGCTTACATAGGAGGAGGGGGAATATGCCCGCACTTGTGATTGTATTGGCCTTTTTCGGCGTTAATATCGCTCTGAGTGCCTTTGGCTTTATCATACTGTATATGCCGTATGCGGTCGGATTTCTTGTGAGCCTAATTTTGTGCAATACGAACCCCGCAATTCAGGCTTTGATTCCGGGACACCCGTGGATGAGCTTTGTTTCGGTGTTGGCCTTGACAGAAGCGCTTATTGCAATCCTGACACACATCAAACAGATTTCCTGTTCCTTTATTATTTTCAGCTGTAGTGTTTTTACCGGACTTGTCGGTGCAATTGCGTTTGAAAGCATGAATCCGGATTCTGTTGCCTATTGCATCTTTGTCTCGGTTGTTTACCTGCTTCTCACAGGATTTGCCCTTCTCCTGAATATGCGTAATCTTCCGGAGAATGTCATTTACAAGACTTTGCCGATGCGAATCATTTCCGGCATTTTTTACGGCCTGTCGGTGGCAATTATATTCGGCGTTCTGACGCGGGGAATTTGGAAGCCTTATTTTGTCAACAGTGGAAGCGATACAAAAAGAATTGCGTTTCTTCTGAATGTGGTGTGTGGCGTACTGGCGGGTGCTGCTTTGCTCTTCACGGTATTCTCCCGGAGCGGAAACCGGGAAGATAACGGCAGTGAGGATGCAAATTCGTAACGCTGTGCTTCTTCGCTTATAAACAGCTGTAAAGCGTTGATTCAGATAGGCGTTTCTTCGCGCACATTCCGGCCTTCTCGCGGAGAGCCTTGTATTGGGAGCCCTTTTGCTGTAGCAATACAGCAGAGGGCTTTTTTGAGATGCTTATGTTCTTTCTTCTCGAGGCCTAAGAAAACAGCACCCCAAAAAGTGAAATATTTCCAACATATAGGATTGACGCATCTGAAATGAAGTGATATATTTATCACATAAGTTACAAATACATCACTTTTTGAAAGGGAAGTCATATGAAGAGAGTCTCGTTAGCGGAGCAGTTATTCATTACACCCGCCTTTATATTGGTTCTGTGCTGGCAGTATTGGCTGTGGTCAAGAACGGATTGGAAACCGGAATATGCACACACAAAGTGGCAGCTCGTTCCGGTGTTCCTTCTGGTGCTCCTCGTTTGGCGCAAACTGAGCTATCAAAAAGAGCAGGTGGATGAACTTGCAAGCGCAAATATGAAGCGCTGCGATGCCATCTGTTACAAGGTGGTATTTTGCCTGCTGCTTGTGATTGCCTTTGCCGGGGGCATACTATCCCATGTAGAACTGCTAAATGCAGCAAGTATGGGCTGGATGATACTGGGGGTGCTATTTACCATGAGCATTTTAAGAACTGCCTTATTCGTTCTTTTCGATAAGAAGGGGCTGTAATCATGGCGCTAAAAACCAAGATAAAGCAATATCGCGAGGAGGCAGGCTATAAGCAAAGCGAGTTGGCAGAGATGGTCGGCGCCAGAAGAGAAACGATAGTCCATCTCGAGAACGGCAAATACAATCCCTCGCTGAAACTCGCCATGGACATCGCAAAGGTATTTCATAAAAAGCGTTGAAGAACTGTTTGAATTTGAAGATGAGTGATGAAGGTAATGATAGATATTCTGTTGCATCGCATGGAACGGAAGAAAGAGGCTGAGATCCCGAACTTTAGCGGGCATTGCAGCCTCTTTTTTCTGTTGACCATATGCTGATGTAATACCGATTGAGAGCGTCGCAGAGTGAGCTCAGGGGATCGCAGACAGTCAAAGTCAAAAAAAATAGAAAGGTACTTGACAATATGACGAAACGAGATTATGATGCATCTTGCAAGGCACCTTACTAATTGAAAAATGACTTGTTAAGATATAACGCATACGGAGGTTGATGATAGAATGAATACGAATACAGAGAAGAGAGAATTGAACGATACGGAGGAGAGATGCGGAGGCTGCGGCCGGCGTTGCCCGCTGAGTGAGCTGAAATGCGAGAGAGGGCGCAGACTGAATGGAGGTTCGGAGATGGCGGATTGGGAACACGGAAGTGGTAAGAGCCGTAAAGGAGAACGCGATGCACATGGTCGTGAAGAGGAATTCTTGCACGGCGAGCATGGATCGCACGGTGAGCATGGATCGCATGGCGAGCATGGATCGCACGGTGAGCATGGATCGCACGGTGAGCATGGATCGCACGGTGAGCATGTGCAGCACGGTGAGCATGGATCGCACGGTGAGCATGGATCGCATGGCGAGCATGGACCGCACGGCGAGCGCGGATCTCACGGATGTCGCGCTCGCGGAATGCATGGGGGAGAGGGTCGTCACGGAGAAAGAGCAGGCAGAACGCTTCCGTTTGATACTGATGCCGAGGGGACCAAGGGGCTGTATGCTCGGCTGCGAGAATGCGGACACTACCTGTTTCACCGGCATGGGGCATACGTCGGCCAGGAACGCGTGTTAAAAGAGCTTTCCGAGAACGGCGGGACAATGTCACAGAGAGAGCTTACGGAACGCCTGCAGTTACAGAGAGCATCCGTGAGCGAGATTCTCGGTAAGCTGGAACTGCGTGCGCTCATCGAGAGAGAACAGAGCATGAGATCGCCGCTCTCAGGACATCAGCCTGACAGCGGAAGGAAAAACGAGCGGCGGAAGGGATTGCAGGGGCAGACAGGAAGCGGAATACAATGGCCTCTTTTGACGAGATTACGGAAGAAGAGCAGAAAACACTCTATGAACTGCTCGGCAAGCTTCTGGAAAAATGGAGAGGAAAGCAAAAGTGATTCTCTGATCGATCATAGCATCGAGCGAGGCGCAAACCCTTGTAAGGTCATTCGACGTATTACCGAAGAGGATGCAAAGAAAAAACTGGGACAAATGAGCTTTGTGGCTGTAAATAAGAAGAAGGCGCGGTCTTACCGATACAAAACGGTAAGACCGCGCTTGTTTTAGTTGTGGAGATGAGATCCGGAAGCTTCGAGTGACATGAGCTTGAAAAAGTGTATTTTTCACTTGACAGCGCACAGAACTCGGGATAAAGTAAATGTATCAGATACAGATACAAGTTAAAATGCACTTGAGAAAGCGAGAAATAAGATGACAAGCGAGACCATTCGAGAGAGAAAGAGTGTCAGAACCTATCAGGAGAAAGCAATCGACGGAGAGAGCATGAGTCAAATCCGGACTTTTCTGACGGAGGTGAGCAACCCCTTCGGTGTTCCGATCCGCTTCGATATTCTCGATGCGAAGCGGGACAAGGTCAGCAGCCCGGTCATACTCGGCGCGGATACCTATGTGGCCGGAAGTTATAAAAGACAGGAAAATGCGGAGCTTGCCTTCGGCTATAGCTTTGAGAAGTTCGTGCTCTATGCAAGCGAACTCGGACTCGGTACGGTATGGCTTGCCGCGACCATCGACCGCAAGGCGTTTGAGAAGGCTGTCAAATTGCAGCCGGATGAGGTGATGCCGGCGGTTTCGCCGCTCGGCTACGCTGCGGAGAAACGCTCTGTCCGGGAGAGCCTGATGCGGAAGGGAATGAAGTCCGATGCGCGCAATCCCTTCGAGTCGCTGTTCTACCAAGGGGATTTCGAGCATCCGCTGCGTCGGGAAGAAGCGGGCAAATGGGAAAAGCCGCTTGAGATGGTGAGATCTGGCGCCGTCTGCGACCAATAAGCAGCCTTGGAGGGCAGTCGTAGATGCGGATGCGGTTCATTTTTACGAGGTGAAAACGAGAGGTTATGCGAACGAGACAACCGGAGATGTGCAGAAAGTGGATCTCGGCATTGCGCTCTGCCATTTTGAAATCGCGGCAAACGAGGAAGGAATTACGGGGTGTTTTGTTCGGAAGGATCCGCAGCTGGTAACGGCAGAAAATACGGAGTATATCGCGAGCTATCGCCCGGAGGTCTGACAATGGATACAAAGTTTTCATCCGCAATCCACACGCTGATTCTCATTTCGGAAGCGGATCGGGAAATGACTCGGAACAGCTTTGCAGCCAGCGTCGGGACCAACCCGAGCTATATCCGGAAACTGACTGCGAAGCTAAGTAAGGCGGGCATCATAGAGAGCAGGCGCGGAATCAGCGGAATGCATCTCGCCAAAGCGGCAAAGGATATCACGCTGTTTGAGATCTACAGTGTGGTGACGGATACGCCTCCCTGCATCTCTTTGATCTCCATCAAAAACCCGAATGATGCCTGTATCGAGGACACAACATCCGGCCGGTTCTCGGCGGAATGTTTCGTGACATGGAAGCAGGGGTTGAGCGTGAACTGCGAAATATGACGCTTGCCGACTGCATCGGCAATATGCGGAACTATATTGAAAAAAATGCACGGAACTGACAGGGAAGGAAAGAAAATGAAAGCAGCGGTTTTGACACAGTATGATAAGAGCGGCAGAGAGTTGAAATCCGGGAGCTTCCGATTCCCGGAGCCGGGAGCGGATGAGGTTCTGGTCAAGGTGATGGCGGCAGCGGTAAATCCGCTTGACAATATGATTATGCGCGGTGAAGTGAAGATGATTGTTTCTTATAAAATGCCGCTCGTGATGGGAAATGAGTTTGCGGGTATCATCGAAAAACGGGGAAAAATGCGACCCGCCTTCAAGTAGGGGACCGTGTTTACGGCAGAATGCCCTCAAAGAAAAATCGGGGCGTTTGCCGAGTATGCGGCAGTTCGGGGAAGATGCGCTTGCACGCATACCGGAGTATCTGTCCTTTGAAGAGGCTGCGACTGTCCCCTTAACCGCGCTTACGGCCATGCAGGCATTTGAAATCATGAAGGTTAAGGCAGGGGAGAGCGTCTTTATCTCAGGAGGAACAGGTAGTCTCGGCGCCATGGCCATTCCGGTGGCAAAGAGCCTCGGGCTGCACGTCTACACCAACGGCAGCGGAGACGGAGATAACGAAGCGAGGGTAAAGCGTCTCGGTGCGGAGAAGTTTATCGATTATAAGAAAGCGCGTTACGTAGATCAGCTGTCCGATGTGGATCATGTGTTGGATACCCTCGGAGATCGGGAACTTCCGGATGAGTTTTTCAATTTTGAAGCATGGCGGAAGTCTGGTCTCATTGCGGGGAATGCCGAACGGACGCTTCGCGGAGAGAAGCGGTATGCCGTTTTGGAAGCGTATCCTGTTCCGGATTGCGGGAAGCAAGTATGACAAGATGGCTGCGGCCAAAAACCAGAGCTATGATTTTTGTTTGTGCATGAGAGCGGAAAACAACTGGAAGAAATCGGAAAGCTGTTTGACCGAGAAAATCCCTTTGCAGGCATCGATTGACAGCATCTATTCGCTCGATCGGGTCAATAGAGGCGCTCTCGCCAAAGTGAAGGCGGGAGGCCTCGAACGGCAGAGACTTTACTGAAAATAGCGGAATAAGCGTAAGCCCGCAAACTGCCAGGCAGCGGTTTGCGGGGCTTTGCTTTGAAACGAAAGGGGCAGATTTTTATTCGACTTTATGGCTCCGGAAATGCGTTTGTCGCAATGATTCCGATGACAATCAGAATGCCGCCTGCGATGCCGAGCGGAGTCATGGCTTCCCGCAGGAAAATCCAGCCGCAGACAGCCGCGGTGAGCGGATTCAATCCGAATAGGATACCGGTTGTTTGCGCGCTGATTTTTCTCTGTGCAACGGGTTGCAGCGTAAAACCGAGGCAGGTGCAAATCAGCGTGAGCATGAGCAGCATCATCCACTGTGTGCCGGTCTCGGGCAAATGCGGCGTTTCAAAGGCAAAGGCTACGAGTAGCGCGGCGAGACCGATGAAGCCTACATGTAGGATGCCGATGCTGAATGCGTCGTGTTTTTTCGTACAGCGATCATTGAGAATGATTGCGCAGGCGAAGGCAAAGGCTGCGATACAGCAGAGAAACTCTCCGAGTCCGAAGTTGCGGATTCCGCCGTTCAAGGTAATCATAGCGATGCCGATACATGTCATGAAACAACTGAGAATAATTCTTAGAGACGGCGCTTTGTGGGTGAGCAGCACCTCAAGTATGGGAACCATGGCAATGGCAGAGTTTTCCAGAAAGGCGCAGGTGGAGGACGAGGTATACTGAAGTCCGACCAGTTCACAGCTCATACAGATAAAATATGCTGCACCGAGGGCAAGTCCGGCGAACAGAATCTTGGGGTCTTTCTGAAGCTCGGCGAGTACGCGCTTGTAAAAAAAGGTAAAGAGAAGCAGAAAAGCCAGCAAAAAGCGTATCCCGAGCAGCGAGAAGGGCCCCATGTTGAATAGCAAAGTTTTTGAGAACATGAAGGACATGCCTCTGGCAACAACCAGAGAAATCATCAAAAGCCTAGCGCTTCGTACACCGGTGATATCTTTTTGTCTGATTCATAAACAAGCTTCCTTTCTGTCATTCTGCGGATATTGCTGCGTTTCGTGTCTAATCGGATTTTGCCCAGTAAAGAGGGCGTAGCGTGATTTCGGTTTGAGAAAACACACAGCGGCACATAGAAAGAGCGAGTTGATGGTGCAAAGTAGCGCTGCTTACCGGAGAAAGAAGGCCTGCGGAAAGGGAGGGACCGTACTGAGAGTGCCTGTAAAGAGCTGTCCGAAAAGATCAAGTGGGATTTCCTGTTTTTGAACCGCGTGCATTTATAAATAGGTAGAGACAGCTTGATTCGGAAAGAAAAAGGGAGTCGTTACATCCGATGCGGATGCAACGACTCTCTTTTATATTCGGCCGTCCTTCTTATTTCTCACTCATGTAAGGATAAAGGACTGCCGACGAGGGGGAGAAGGCTTCTTTGACTGCGTGCGCGCTGAGCCAGCGGAGCATGTTCAGCGTGGTTCCCGCCTTATCGTTGGTGCCGGAAGCTCTTGCGCCGCCGAACGGCTGCTGTCCGACCACCGCGCCGGTGCACTTATCATTGATATAGAAGTTTCCGGAAGCGTTGCGAAGGGCTTTCTCCATCTTTGCAATCACCTGGCGATCCTGTGCGAAGACAGCGCCGGTCAGTGCGTAGGGAGAAGCGGTATCGCAGATGCGAAGGGTCTCATCAAACTCGTCGTCATCGTAGACGTAGATGGAAACGATGGGCCCGGAGATCTCCGTCACCATGGACTCATAGTGCGGGGACTTGCAGAGGATTACGGTCGGCTGAATGAACCAGCCCTTGCTGTCATCATAGGTTCCGCCCGCAATGATTTCGCAGTCCGGGGAAGCCTTTGCGCGGTCGATGAAGCCCTTGCAGGTCTCAAACGATGCCTTATCGATGACTGCGCCCATGAAGGTATCAAATTCCTGAACATCGCCAACCTTAATGGTCGCCACGAGGTCCTTAATCTTCTTCTCGGCAACCGGCCAAATGCTCTTCGGGATAAAGACACGAGAGCAAGCGGAGCACTTCTGGCCCTGATATTCGAAGGCACCGCGGACAATTGCTGCGCAGAGCGGATCGATATCTGCCGTGTTGTGCGCGAAGATAAAGTCCTTACCGCCGGTCTCGCCGACCAGTCTCGGATAGCAGTGATAGTTCGCGATGTTCTCGCCGACGCGTTTCCAGACCCCCTGGAATACACCGGTAGAGCCGGTGAAGTGGAAGCCCGAGAGTCTCGGATCGCTCAGAACATACTTGGAGACATCGGTGCCGGCACTCGGAATGAAGTTGATGACACCCTTCGGAAGTCCGCACTCTATGAGCAGCTTCATGTAGTAGTAGTTGGAGAGTACGGCGGTGGTTGCCGGTTTCCAAAGCGCTACGTTACCCACAATTGCCGGAGCGGTCGGAAGGTTTCCGCCGATGGAGGTGAAGTTGAAGGGCGAAATCGCGCAGACAAAGCCTTCCAGCGGACGATAATCCTGGCGGTTCCAGATGCCGTTAATGCTTAAGGGCTGCTGTTTGAAAATCTCCTGCGCAGACCATACGCCAAAGCGAAGGAAATCCGCAAGTTCGGCACTGTCAATTTCCGCCTGGAATACAGTCTTTGACTGGCCGAGCATGGAAGATGCGTTCAGTACCTTGCGATAGGAGCCCGTGATGCGGTCTGCAGCTTTTAAGAAGATAGCCGAGCGATGTTCCCAAGGAAGGTTCTCCCATTCCTCTTTCGCAGCGAGTGCGGTTTCAATCGCAAGCTTCAGCTCCTTTCTCACCTGCCATGCAGCATTCTGCAATGACGTGGCTGTGATCAGTGCGGCATGGTGACCTTGACGGTCTTTTTCCGTGTAAATTTCTTCGCCATTGATAATCAGCGGGATCTTTACAACCTGAGAGGACTGACGTTCAAGCTCCTTCTTCAGTTCCTCGCGCTCCGCACTCCCTGGCATGTATCCGAGGAAGGGATCATTTGCGGGTTTTTCGATGGCAAAGTAAGCGTTTGGCATAACAGAACTCCTTTCATATTGATAAAATGTGAGAATGAAAGAAACAACAATTATATGTTGTCTCCGACACTAACACTATATCATAAATTCCAAGTTTGTAAAATTTTAAAATGATATAAATTTATCAACTTTTCACAGTGTTTCCTCTATTAAATGAGGTCTATTGGGAAAAATCGACATCGTGGGAAGGAGGGAATACGGACGAATCGGAGTGGGAAGCAGTAGTTTTCTTGTTCGTTACGAGCCTGTAAGCGCGGAGAATGGTGGAGTATAAAAATACATTATAAAAATCACATAATACAATGCGGGCGGAAATGAAGCTACAGTAAACAGGAGTAAAGTAGGATATTTGTACACAATATCAATTCAATAGTCAACACAAATGAGAACGGTGTTGATTTAATACACAGAAAAGCCAAAGTGTCATGATGAAATGGAGTATAATTTTTGAGTTATCCACACCATTGCACCGCTGAAAAATGAAATTATTACAATAAAACACGACTATAATATGTTTAATTAATACAATATTGACAAGAGTATGCTCCTTGCTATAATGAACATAAGTCCAAACCCGAGCATAATGTTATATGATTCGCTTCAGCCTGATGCCGCATGGACACAAATTTGGGTCAAAAGGAGGAAATGTATGGAAGCTATTGGTAAAATTCGTTGACTGGGCAAATGGTCCAATCTGGGGCGTCGGGATGCTTGTGCTGATTGTCGGCTCGGGACTCTACCTGAGCGTCGGTATGGGTTTCTTCCAGTTCAGGCACTTCAAAGACATGTGGAGCAGAATCATTGACAAGCAGGATTCGGAAAGCGGTATCTCTTCTTTTGCCTCTTTCTGTACGACCATGGCCATGCGTATCGGAACCGGAAACGTGGCCGGCGTTGCAGTTGCACTTTTTAAGGGTGGTCCCGGTGCACTGTTTTGGATGGTACTCGCGGGTATGACGAACTCGGCGGTGTGCTTTGCGGAGTGTACCGAGGCGGTTATCTTCAAGACAAGAATTGACGGACAGTACCGTGGCGGCGGAACCTACTGCGCGGAGCGCGGACTCGGTTGGAAGGCCTACGGTGCGTTCATGGCAGCGGTTATCATGATCGGTACCGCGGCATTCATGCCGGCAGCGGCAACCTATACGATTTGTGACGGCTTTGAGAGCGCGCTGCACATCCCGGTGGTTATTTCAGCGGCGGTCATCGCAGGGATTATGGCGGTTGTGGTTATCGGCGGCGTCAAGAGAATCAGCCAGGTCGCATCGACCATCGTTCCGTTTATGACGGTCATTTATCTGGCTTGCACGGTTATCATTCTTGTGATGAACATCACCCGCATTCCCGCGGCGGTCTCTTTGATTCTTAAGTGCGCGTTCAGCAAGCAGGCGCTTATGGGTGGCGGACCCGGCATTGCGATTCAGCAGGGTGTTAAGCGCGGAACTTTCTCGAGTGCATCCGGCATGGGCGAGGCATCCCCGACCGCGGCAGCGGCAGAGACAAGCCATCCGGTTAAGCAGGGTATGGCAAATGCGGCGGGTGTTTGGCTTGACACTGTCATTGTTTGTACGGCATCCGGTATTATGATGATTCTGACCGGCTGCTACAACACGCAGTTCGGCTACATCGGCGGCGAGAGATTTCCGGTGCTCCATGAGCAGCTGGCAGCCCTTGCGGTAGATAATTACAGTGGTGTTAAATTTGTGCAGATTGCGGTTTCGACAGTCATGGGTTCCGCGGCTCCGCTCTTTATCGCAGTCATGTTGGCACTGTTCTCTTTCACCTGCTTAATCAGCTATTATTATGAAGCTGAGACCGGCATGGTCTATCTCTTCCAGGGAGATGGAAAGGAAGGCATTCGCAAGACGGCAACTTGGATTCTTCGAATCGGTATGCCGATTCTGATTTTCATCTGGGGAAACATCGAGAACGGCCTCGCGTGGAATATTTCCGACCTGGCGCTCGGTTTTACCACTTGGGTCAATATGCTTGTGGTCCTGCTCCTTTCTCCCGAAGTGCTTTGCGGCATACAGAGATTATGAGGCGCAGATGAAGGCGAAGAAGGACCCGTTCTGGGACCCGCGCAAGTTTGACTGGAAGGGCATCGATAAAGAGATGTGGATGGACATCAACAAGAAATATATCGAAGAAGAAAAATAATGAGTCTTTGATTGCGGTATAACGGCTGATGGAAATATAGAGAGAAAGTGCCGCCGGATTCCAGCGGCACTTCTGTTCTGATAGAAAACCGAGGTGTGAAAAACGCCCTTTGATTATCGGATGTAGTGTGCAAAATCCCGATAGATTGTATACAGGAGCAGCCGGGGTGGAGAATCGCCTGGATTGAATTTACAAATAATTTACTTTTATCGGATTGAATTTTCACGCATCATAAGGTAAGGTGAAAATAAAGTTAGGGAGCTGGGATTTCCGTTTAAATGCACTGTAATGTAGCTGTGAGAATCGGGCGTTGTTCTGTCGCGTGAGCGGAGCGCCTTGTTCTTTCGAATAAGACCGCAAGTCGGCGGTAGCAAGGAAAGGCGGAATTGCGGTCAGAGAGGGAGGCGTAAGGGCTTGGCCGATCCAATCATCTTTAACATTCAGAAATTCTCCGTGCGTGACGGTGACGGCATACGGACAACAATCTTTTTCAAGGGCTGTCCGCTGCGCTGTCTTTGGTGTCACAACCCGGAGAGTCAGCTCTACAAAAAAGAGCTGGTGTTTCGCCGTGAAAAGTGCACGGCTTGCGGACGCTGTGTTACTGCCTGTCCGAAGCACGGCAATGTATTGGATCCTGCGGGACCCGAACTGCGATTCGATCGCACGGATTGTAATATCTGCGGGAACTCGTGAGGACGTATGTCTCGGTTCTGCGCGCGAGGTCTGCGGGAAGAATTACAGCATAGATGAGTTGGTGAAAAAGGCTGCGCGGGACAAGCTCTTTTACGAGCAGTCCGGCGGCGGCGTGACGCTTTCCGGCGGTGAGGTGATGGTTCAGGACATGGACTATATTGAGGAACTCTGCAGGCGCTTACATGAGCAGGGAATCCGAATCTTCATTGATACCAGCGGCCACTGTCCCTATGAGAATTTTAAGCGCATCTTACCCTATACGGACATCTTCCTCTATGACATCAAGGCGATGGATCCGGAGCTGCACAAAAAATTTATCGGCGTAGACAATGCGCTGATACTGGAAAATTTGAAGCGTCTCAGCGACGACGGCGCGGGCATCTATATCCGCATTCCGGTCGTGGGAGGCGTCAATGCAAACGATGTTTTTTTCAATGCGTTGATTGATTTTCTGAAACAGAATCACATACACGTGAAGGAAATCAGCCTTCTGCCCTACCACGATTTCGGCAGGGGCAAATATGCAAATCTGGGGCGTGTCTACGAGGAAGAGCTCATGTGGGCACCGACTCCGGAAGAAATGGGTCACTATAAAGCGCTGCTTGAGGAAGCAGGTTATGAGCGAGTCGCAATAGGAGGATAAGGCAATGGGAGAGAAGGTAATTGATCTGTCGTTCAACATCACCACCCCCAAGGAGCTTGCGAGGGATAAGGATCGCGGGTGTACGCCTCGGCTGAAGAGACTGAGAAAGATCAGCCATGAGACGCAGCCGCATCTTGACCTCGAGAGAGCGCTGATTGAGACGGAAGTATACAAGCAGTATGAGGGTAAGGTATCGACCCCGGTGTTGCGCGCGCTGGTGCTGAAGGAATACTTCAGCAAGAAGACACTCTACTTCGGCGAAGATGAGCTGCTTGTCGGAGAGAAGGGACCGACCCCGCAGTCGTCCCCGACCTTCCCGGAGATCATCTGCCACTCGCTCGAAGACATGAGAATCATGAATGATCGTGAGCTCGTGAACTTTACAGTCACCGAGGAGCAGATCCGCCAGCAGGAAGAGATTGTCATTCCGTACTGGAAGGGCAGAGCGACGAGAGACCGTATCATGGAAGCGATGAACGACGAGTGGAGAACCTACTACGGCGCAGGCATGTTTACGGAGTTCATGGAGCAGAGAGGCCCGGGGCATACGGCCGGCGGCAAGAACTTCTATATCTATGGCTACGGCGATTACAAGAAGAAAATCGCAAAGACCATGGAAGAGCTGGATTTCTTCAACGATCCGGAGGCTTATGATAAGCTTCAGGAGCTGAAGGCTAGTGGACATCTGCTGCGATGCAGTGATTATCCTCGGCAAGAGATATCACGAACTCGCGCTGGAGAAGGCTGCGGCGTGCACGAATCCGGTCAGAAAGAAAGAGCTGCTCCAAATCGCAGAGAACTGCGCGGTGGTTCCGGAACACAAGCCGGAGACCTACTGGCAGGCACTGCAGATGTACTGGTTTACGCACCTCGGCGTCACGCTTGAGTTGAACCCGTGGGATGCATTTACACCGGGACGTCTGGATCAGCACCTGAACCCCTTCTATGAAAAGCGATACCGCAGCAGGGCAGACTGGATGATACCCTTGCGCTTGAGCTTCTCGAGTGCCTCTGGGTGAAGCTCTTCAATTCCCCGGCGCCGGTTAAGGTCGGTGTTACTCTGAAGGAGTCCGGAACCTACGTTGACTTCTCCAACATCAATACCGGCGGTGTGAAGGAGGACGGTGAGGACGGCGTGAACCGTGTCAGCTACCTCATTCTTGATTGCATGGAAGACATGCGTCAGAACCAGCCGAACTCGAACGTACAGATTTCCAAGAAGACTCCGGATGAGTTCCTGAAGCGGGCTTGCGAGATTGCACGTCAGGGTTGGGGCCAGCCGGCATTCTACTAACACGGATGAGATGATTGAGGAGCTTGTAAACAAGGGCAAGTCCTTGATTGACGCAAGAAACTCCGGCTGCTCCGGCTGCACGGAGACCGGTGCTTGGGGCACGGAGGACTACATCCTCACGGGTTATGTCAACATCCCGAAGTGCTTGGAGCTCGCACTGCACAACGGTTACGATCCCATGTCCAAGCAGCAGATCGGCCCGAAGACCGGCGCTGTGGAAGATATGAAGTCCTATGAGGACGTGTGGCAGGCATTCAAGGCGCAGCTTGAGCACTGCATTGATGTCAAGATGCGCGGAAATCAGATTATCGAGCGCATTTTCGCAGAGATGATGCCGGCACCCTTCCTTTCAATCTGCACGGACGACTGCATCTCGAAGGGCAAGGACTACAACGCAGGCGGCGCGAGATACAGCACGCGCTACATGCAGGGCGTCGGTATCAGCGATGTCACGGACGCCTTGGTATCCATCAAGTACAACGTCTTTGATAAGAAGCGCTTTAGCCTCACGGAGCTCGTGAAGGCTATGGGCGATAACTTCGAGGGTCACCCGGAGATTTACAACTACGTTTGCAACAAGACGCCGAAGTACGGCAACGACGACGAGTACGCGGATGAGGTGATGATTGAAGCCTTCAACGAGTACAAGGACTACATCAGCGGAAGACCTACAGTCAACGGCGGAACCTATTATGTCGATATGCTTCCGACCACCTGCCACGTCTACTTCGGTGATGTGATGATTGCAGACGCAGGCGGACGCCGCGCGCACATGCCGCTGGCAGACGGTATTTCTCCGACCAAGGGCGGCGATACCAACGGACCGACCTCTGTCGTAATCTCTTGCGCGAAGATGGATCAGCGCCACACCGGTGGCTGCCTCCTGAACCAGAAGTTTACCCCGGCTGCGCTCGCAGGCCAGAAGGGCATTGACAACCTGGCGGCTTTGATTCGCTCCTACTTCGAGATGTGGGGTCACCACCTGCAGTTCAACGTCATCAGCCGCGAGACCCTGCTTGATGCGCAGAAGAACCCGGAGGAGTACAAGGACCTCATTGTCCGTGTCGCGGGCTACAGTGACTACTTCAACAACCTTGATCCGAAGCTCCAGAACGAGATTATCGAGAGAACCGAGCAGGAATTTGCCTGAATTTGCCTTGCGAAAGAATAAGACTCCTTATGTGTCATAGCGAGGAATGAGCCTCCTTTCGAGCGGACAAGAGTAATTTCTTGTTTGCCCGGAAGGGGGCGTTTTGACAAAAGCTCCTGAAACCGGCAGGAGATAGCAAATTACGAATATAAGGTAGAACCAAGGTTTGTAACATGTTGACAGTATAAAAAAATGGGACTAGAGTAAAATTATAAATTCGGATTATAGTGGTGAGAATGGCGACCACAAATCGGAATGAGCATATCGATTCGGTTCGAGGCAGAGAAAGCAGAGATTTCGCTTGAAAATATGGCTTACTATGTCGGTTGCGATTGCGATGTTTCTGAAACCCACAGAGTTCTATGACAGTGCTTCTCGGTTCTCAATGAGGAAATAGAAATAAGACATGGAGGTAAAGGCCAATGAATGTGTAACATTCAGAAATGCGGGATTTGATTATTCCGTTGAGAGTATTCTGTTATTTCAAACCGAAGAAACAGCTTCCTACTGGTCTGATTCCCTGCGTTACTTTTACCCGGAAATCAATCAGAACATACAAGCATGGAAAGAAAGAGAAAAAGAAGACTATCTTCGAACCGGATTGCGAAAAATATGGGATAGAGTCCTGCCGGAGATTGAAGCAAAAGAATGCCGGTATCATGAGCATTTTCAGAAATATCGAAATCAAATTGAGGATGCACTTTCAGATGCCTTTGAACTGGATAGCAGAACAATGTTCAACGAGCTGCTTGCCAATATTACGTTAAATCCGATTTGCCCGCGGTTTCTTCGAGAGGAAAAGTTCGACCTGTTTTACATGAATAGTGAACGCGGAGCGCTCGGAATAACACTCCACGAAGTGATTCATTATTTTTGGTTTTTTGTGTGGAATCGGCATTTTCAGGACAGTTATGATGAGTATGAAACGCCATCCTTGCAGTGGATTTTGAGCGAGATGGTTGTAGAGAGCATTATGAGCGACAAGCGTTTGAGCACAATTAACCCATATTATCCGAGAGAAGAGGGCGCTTGTGTCTATCGTTATTTCTTAGACATGAAAATCGAAGGTAAGTTGATTTTGGATACACTCATGGATTTACATGAAAATCACTCTATTACCGCCTATATGGAAGCGGCTTATGATTACCGCAAGCGTCATGAAGCGGAAATTCGGCAACATATTCGACAGAGTGAGAACAGCACAGCTGAGTCCGTACGTCGTAATGAAACCGAAAGATACTTTGCAAGCTTTGATTACGAGAAGATACCGGAAGCCGATTTCAATGTTATAATTACGATTAGCGAAGGCATCAGTCGAGTTTAGGTCGGAAGGGAAGAAGTTGCCCCCTGTATGGATTGAGTTGCTCATGGCGAGACTGTTTGGGAAACGGAGGCGATACTCTTTTGAAAAATACTGGTTGTGTATTATTCCTATTCCGGCATCACAAGAAAATTGGCGGAAGATATTGCCTTACTGACAGACGGAGAATTGCGAGAGCTGAAGCCTCAAAAAGCCGTATTCGTATTCTTACAATACAGCTGTGAAAGAAGTCAGAGGAGAGATTGAGAGAGGATATTGTCCGCCGCTTCAAGAAGGGGCAGAGCCTGTTGGGGATGCAGAGTTGATTTTCATAGGTTCGCCGAACTGGCTGCATACCTTTGCGCCGCCGTGCATTGTCTTTCCTTCGTGCAGTTAATCTGAGCGGAAAGACCGTGATTCCCTTTTGCACGCACGGAGGCGGTGGTTTCGGGGATATGCCGGAGCGCTATCGAAAAGAGTGTAGAGGCGCTCGGCTAAGGGACGGCATTGCCTTGAAGGGGGATTACAGCTTTGATGATGTTGGAAGCCTGGATTCGCAGCTTATAAGCGCTATCATTCTTTTGACGAAAGTGTCTGATGAATGTAGCTCAGAGAATTGAATGTATCGCGTGAACTGCGCCGCGGCAAATGTACTTTACATTCGCCGCGTTTTTTGTTGCTCTTTGAAGAATTACGGTAAGCGTGGCATCCGGAAATGCAATGGGGTACAATAGGGCTTGATGAAAACAAATCGACAAACCTTGTTATGGGAGGCCTATGATTCAGTATATCTGTAAACAGTGCGGCGCGCAGCTGGAGCTCGGCAGTGCCGGCGGCTTTCGTTGTTCGTATTGCGGGGCAAGAGCCTTTTCTGTCGGATGCCGAGTTAAAAGGGAATACGGAATTCCGGAAGAAGCTGCTGTCCTACTATAAGGCCAAGGCGGATGCGAAGGAGCAGGACTACAGCGGAGACACACTTTGGGAAGAGAACGGCAGTGCAAGTTATCGCATGCAGAACGGGAAAACGCTGACGCTTTCCTATATGGACCACTATTCCTATCCCGAGCTTGTGTGCTACCTCTGCCGGGAAACGGTGGTTTATGTATTCGATCGTGAGGAAGGGGCAAATGCCTTTTTGCGGGGGCTATCCCAGCTCGCCTTTCCCGCGGCGGATGTGAAACTGGTCCGTTGTTTTCCGCAGTTGAAGAGCAAACTCTATCTGGATGAGGGGAAGCTTGGCCTCGTCTATACGCGGAAGCCGTATTTCTACCCGGCGGAGGTATTTGCGCCGTTCGCATCGGAACATTTGGCCTGGGTCATCTCCCGCATGGAGAATATCTGCTGCGCCCTCGAGTATTCGGAACTGGAGCACGGGAACATCACGGCAGCGAGTCTTTTTATCAACCCGATCACGCATGAGGGCATGCTCTTTGGCGATTGGCGAGATGTAAAGAAAAAAGAGAGCAAGCGGGATTTGCGGGATCTCCGGGAGGCGGCGAAGTCGGTTGCGGAAGATTTGCATCACCCGCGGGAGCTGGAAGCGTTTCTTCAGTCGGAACCCGCAGCGGATGCCTATGCGGACTTTGCGGCTTGGGACCAAGTGATTGAAGACGGCTTTGGCGGCCATCGTTTTACAAAAATGGATTGAGGCAGGAGGAAAGTATGGGTTACGGAAGTTATTCGGCGGCGGATTGGCAGAAACTCAAAAACAGCAGAAAACTCTCCAACGGGCAGAGCGTGGGAGAGGTCTTCAAGAGAACGGAATGCAACCCGAAGATGGATCCTAAGTTTATCGGCACGCGGGAATGCTTTGACTCGGAGGAGCATCCGAATACCACGCCGATTGTGGTCGGTTTGGACGTGACGGCTTCGATGGGCTATCTCGCGGTGGAACTTGCGACCGGTGCGCTGAATGAGTTGATTACCAAGCTCTACTCCACCGGCGCGGTTGAAGATCCGGCGCTCATGTGCGCGGCCTACGGTGATTTTCAGGACAAGTCACCGCTGCAGGTTACGCAGTTTGAATCGGACATTCGAATTGCGGAGCAGCTCTTGGAACTCTATTTTGAAAACGGCGGAAGCGGAGAGGTGGTTCCCACCTGCCTCTGGGCGTTTTTGGCGAGACACACCAACATTGATGCGATTCGGAAGAGAAAGCAGAAGGGCTTTTTGTTTACCATAGGGGATAATGCGGAGATTCGCAGCGGGTCCGTGGGAGCTACGGTAGCGCGCGTTATCGGGGATGCGCTTCCGGGGGAAGTCACGAGGGAGAGTCTTTTAAAAGAGGTAGAGGCTTCCTTCCATGTGTTCCATATTATGATAGGGCACGAAAACAAGGAGAATGCGGAGCTACTGCCGGGGCACTGCATGGTGCTGGATCGCGAGAGCACTGCTTGCCTGCCGGAAATCATCATCAGCACCATTCAGCTTCAAAAGGGCGAGGCGCGGGAGGATGTTATATCGCGCTGGGATGAGCTGAACCGACCGGTCATCAGCGCGGCGCTTGCGCAGCTCTCGCTGCAGGCGGACGCCGACATTCAGTTATGAGGAGCATTGCGGTCATCGGAAAAAATTTCGGAGATGAGGGAAAGGGGCTTGCGGTTGCAAGCCTCTCTCGCGTTCTCGGGAAACCGCTGATTATTAAACACAACGGAGGTGCGCAGGCCGGGCACACCGTGGAAGATGCGGAGGCCGCTTGGCGCTTTGTACACCACCAGATCGGCGCCGGGGCAGAGTACGGCGCGCCGACTCTGTTTGCGGAACACTATATGCCGGATCTCTACCAACTCGGGAAGGAAGTCGCGGACTTTACGCAGCTTTTCCGCTTTGTGCCCTTGCTCTATTCCGAGAAAACAGCGCGCGTCACCACCATAGACGATGTGCTCCTTAACATGGGCGCGGAAGCCGCCCGCGGCGATGCGCGGCACGGTTCCTGCGGCATGGGTATCGATGAATGCGTGCAGCGAAACCGCGCCGGGTATGGGCTCAGTGTGGAGGAAGTCGCTGCTTGGAACGAGACAGAGCTCTTGCAGCGACTGCGGGAGCTGCGGACACGCTACACAAAAGAAAGAGCGGCTGTGCTCAGCATAGACCGCGGGAATCCGTACTTTGAGCTGTTAAGGAATGACACGGTGCTTCAAAATTACGTTGCGGAAGTGAAGACGAATATAGGTCTCTTGACTTTGGTGGATGCGAATCCGGATTGGCTTTTGCAATTTGAGCATCTCATTTTCGAGAGCGGACAGGGACTTCTCTTAGACGAGGACCATGAAGCCTATGCGCCGCATTTGACTTCCTCAAAGACAGGGATGCACAATCCGGCCTCTTTCCTTGCAAAACTGGGTCTCACGCTGGATGAGGCAATCTATGTGACGCGGAGCTATGTGACGCGACACGGAGCGGGACCGCTGCCCTGTGAGACAGCACGCGATAAGCTCCCGGGAGTGGGAGCAGATCTTACCAATCAGCCGAACGAGTGGCAGGGAACACTCCGTTATGCGCGGCATGAGAGTATGGAGGCCTTCTTTGCGCCGGTGGAGCGGGATAAAGACTCGGTTCAAATGTTCTCAAGCGCCCGCGATACCAAACTCTCGATTCTGATTACGCACTTAAACGAAACGGGAAATCGGCTGTATTTTGAAGAAGGAGACGTTTCGTTTGAGCGGGTGAGAGAAGAAGGGGAGAGAAGGGGGATACGGTGCATAGAGAGATATTGAAAACGGAACTGTAGTGTAGATATGTGAAATGGGTTCTTAAAGCGAGCAAATGCAAAATAAATAGAGGGATTACAAGAAACAATAGAGAAGATATGAGCTATTTACTTCCCGCAAAATATATTACTTTGGAAGGGGAGATTCTGGGGTGTGGCATTCAGAAACGGGGTCCAAACAGTTCTGTTATTTTTAGAGAAAGCTAATATAATTGTATGAGAGTCCCTGATTATCACATAACAGATGTATCGGATATCGAGATGACGAAGAACAAGGAGTAAGAACCATGACGGATTCAGAGCAGAGAGAGGCGGCCAGACAGTTCGCAAATCGTTGGAACGGCAGGGGAAATGAGGATGAGGATGGCAGATCCTATTGGTTAGAGCTTTTGACCGAAGTTCTGGGTTTGGAGCATGCAACAGCACAGGTGAATTTCGAGAAAAAAGTTGTTGTGAATGGAAATACCAAACGCATAGATGCGTATCTGCCGGAGACCCATGTTTTGATAGAGCAGAAGAGTCGTGGAAAGCGTCTGGATCAGAAGATTCATAACTCCGGAGACATCGAATTGACTCCTTATGAACAGGCAAAGCGCTACAATGATAACTTGCCCTATGACGAAAAAGCGCGCTGGATTATCACATCCAACTTTGAGGAAATTTGGATTTATGACATGAATCTCCGGATACCGGAACCTGTGAGAATATTACTGATGGAGCTCCCGAGCAAATACCCGTTGCTTAGTTTTTTGGTTAGGCAGGATGTTAAGAAACTCTCACGTGAGATGGAAGTTTCAATTCAGGCGGGAGATATAGTCGGTCTTCTCTACGATGCCTTTTTAAAGCAGTACAAAAATCCAGAACGAGAGGAAACGCTAAAAAGTCTCAACGTGCTATGCGTCCGTCTGGTGTTTTGTCTTTATGCGGAGGACGCCGGGATTTTCGGCCGGCGGGCGATGTTCCATGACTATATGGCTGCATTTGAAACACCGCATATGCGTTCAGCGTTAAAAGATTTGTTTCGGGTTTTGGATGAGATACCGGAGAAGAGAGATCCCTATTTGATACCTTCTCTTGCAGAATTTCCGTATGTTAACGGTGGTCTCTTTGCGGATGAGACGATTGAGATTCCCATGTTCACAGATGAAATCAGAGAACTTCTTCTTGTGAAGGCAAGTGAGAACTTCAATTGGTCTGAAATCAGCCCGACTATTTTCGGAGCAATTTTTACAAATCCAGATTACAGACGCAAAGGGATTGCAAAAGAGCTTCTGTCGAGAGTCGTGGAAGAGGCAAGAACCTATGGATGTGGAACTGTGCAGATAACTGCGTCTGATATGGGAGTGCTTCTATATACGGATTTTGGATTCGTAAAGAATGGGAATTTCATGTAATATAAACTTTAGACAGGAAGACGAATAATGAGCAGACCTATAACAACTTTATTCATGCTGATGTCTGTTGACGGCAAAATCAGCACGGGCTCCTCGGATGAACTGGATGTAGATAAGGATTTCCCTACTATAACTGGCGTGGCGGAAGGTTTACATCAATACTATGAAATTGAACAATCAACAGACCTTTGGTCTTTTAACACAGGACGAGTACAGGCTAAGATGGGTGTTAATGAAAAGCCGCTCCCATCAAAAACGCCGGTATCATTTGTACTGTTGGATAATCACCATCTGACGGAAAATGGTGTAAGATATTTCTGCGCACGTTCAAAGCAGGCGGTGGTTATAACATCCAATCCGAAACATCCGGCTTTTTCTGTAAAAGAGGATAATCTACACATTATTCTTCAAGAGCAAATCTCGCTGAAAGAGGCTCTTGAAATCCTAAATAAAGATTATGGCTGTGACAGATTGACGGTACAGTCGGGAGGAACTGTAAATGGATTGTTCCTACGTGAAAAGCTATTTGACTTTGTCGATATTGTTGTGGCTCCGATACTGATTGGTGGAAAAGACACTTCCACTTTAATTGATGGACAGTCTTTGGAATCTAAAAATGAACTATCCAATTTAGGAGTGTTAAAGTTGATCGAATGCACTGCTTTGGAGGATTCCTATATAAGATTGCGATACCAGGTGATTGGCTAATTATTCGGGTTCTATGAAGTGCTATACGAGGAGAACGCAATGTACGCACGGGCAGCAATAAAACCGAATACCTTACTCCGTAACGGTGCATACGGCATCGTTATGAGGGGGGGGGGCAAAAATGCACCTGTGCGGGTGCATCGTTAAGGGGTAGAAATTCCGCTCCGTTATGTTGTATCAAATTAGACACGGTAACAGATCCGGCATCCGGCAGCGGTAATTTCCTGACTGAGACTTAAGTTTCAATCCGTAGGGTGGAATCGGAAACGATGCCTACAGTTTTGCGGAGCGGCAATCGCGAAAATGGCATTACAGTGTTAAGGAGAATCTATATGTGGTCAACGGAGAGTGTGTTTTATCAGATTTATCCCCTGGGCTTTTGCGGCGCCCCGAAGGAGAACGATGGCGTGCTTGTGCCCCGGATTCGGAAGGTGACGGAGTGGATTCCGCATTTAAAGCGTCTGCATGCGGATGCAGTCTATTTTTCGCCGGTATTTGAATCCGACCGCCACGGCTACGATACGCGGGACTATACGAAGATTGATTGCCGCCTCGGCAGCAATGCGGATTTTGCGGAAGTCTGTAAGGCGCTCAAAGAGAACGGGATTCATGTGGTCTTGGACGGTGTCTTTAACCATGTGGGGCGCGGCTTCTGGGCGTTTCAAGATGTGCTTCAAAAGCGGGAGCAGTCTCAATATAAGGACTGGTTTTACATTCACTTTGACGGGAATTCCAATTATAACGACGGCTTTTGGTATGAGGGCTGGGAGGGACACTTTGAGCTGGTCAAGTTAAATCTCGACAATCCGCAGGTGACGGATTATCTCTTCTCCTGCATCAAAGCCTGGATTGAGGAATTTCAGATTGACGGTCTGCGCTTGGATGTGGCCTACTGTCTGAATCCGAACTTTATGCGAAAGCTTCGCGCGTTCTGCGATTCCGTGAAGCCGGACTTCTTCTGCTTGGGGAGATTCTGTTCGGCGACTATAAGCGCATTGTGAATCCCGAGATGCTGCATAGCTGTACGAACTACGAGTGCTATAAGGGACTGTATTCGAGCTTTAACGACCTGAACCTCTTTGAAATCAACTATGCGCTGAACCGTCAATTCGGAAAAGAAGGTCATGCCATCTATCAGGGCGAGCATCTGCTCAGCTTTGCGGACAATCACGATGTGACCCGCGTGGCGAGTATCTTAAAGGAGAAGCGGCATCTGCCGCTGCTCTACTGCCTGCTCTTCGGCATGCCGGGTATCCCCTGCATTTACTACGGCAGCGAGTGGGGCATCTTGGGTGAAAAAGGCCATGGCAGTGACGATGCCCTCCGCCCGGAACTCGCTTCGCCCGAGTGGAACGGGCTAACGGATGCGATTGCCTCCTTTGCGGAGATTCATAAGAGCCACAAGGCACTCACGCACGGCGATTATAAGAGCATTGTGCTCACCAACCGTCAGCTGGTATTTGAGCGGGAATTTGAGGGAGAGCGAATTTGGATCGGTTTAAATGCCGAGGACAAAGCGTATCACGCACACTTTAACGGGGCGAATGCAGGCACGGCGACGGATCTTTGCGCGGCGAGCAGATATCCTAAGCGACGGATATCAAATGCCACCTTTGGCTACTTCATTTGGAAGCTCAGCTAAGCTTTGAAAGAGAGCTCGAATCAGAACCGAAAAAAATTGAAAAAGAATCAAAAAAGAACCCGCAGGTCTGCCATCCCGGAGACTTGCGGGTTCGAACATGGGGTATACAAAGGAAAAGGCAGCTTTCAGAGCTTTTTGTTTTCATCAATCTCTCCTTGAACCTA
>BNJS01002683.1_pt1 | contig 30562 bp, 37 predicted proteins | sample 8540461 | NCBI WGS metagenome assembly BNJS01 (sample SAMD00202454, study PRJDB9452) | human saliva metagenome | isolation source: human saliva | place: Japan | reverse complement strand
CATTCTGCCGATGTACGCTGTACACAAGGGGCATTATACTACAATAGCTATGTTCTGGGTGGGCGTAGACATGATGAAACTACGCTATCAACAACGTCAGTTAGAAGAAGCTTATAAGATATTCAGAAGTTTGCTAAGGCTCTATCCTACAATGGACGACAAGGACTTAAAAGGGCAGAGTGCCTTAATGCATGCAGCCTTATTGGTCTTCGACCACCATCCAGGATTCTCTATGCTCGACTTCATCTCACAATGGGGTATCACCCGACTAACAGATGAAGACTGGACAATGGAGCAAGGCAACGGTCATCCTATTCCCTCAATAGGAATGCGTATCGTAGGAAAAGTCTTTAAGGAAGTGGAAAGTAAGCCTACGGTTGACATGGCTTTAAAGGCTGTACCAATATTAGCGGAAGCCCTGAGACATAGCCCTTACAATATGCACAACCAACGTTACAAAGCGATGGTTTATCGGATTATGGGCAAAAAAGATAAGGCTATCAACATCTATACCCACCTGATCAAGAACCACCGACAGTCCTATCTTTTTCATGAACTGTCAGAACTCATTGATGACGAACGCTACAAGATTGCACTTCTCTGTAAAGCGATTTCCGCACAACGAGAGGAAAAGTTCCGCCAACGTATGCGTTTCACCCTTGCTGGCTTACTCTTTAGAAAGGACAAAGCCCGTGCCCGCTACGAATTAGATAAATGTATTGCCATGCGAAAGCAGTTAGGCTATTCCATTACATGGGAGATGCAGAACCTTGCAGCGAGTTTAGAGGAGATTAACCCCGTATCAGAAACCGATGAAAAAAGCTTTTATAGAGAGCAAGAAGTGGTATTAAAAGAACTTGCAAGGTAGGCTTTCTCCATAGCTAACTATTTTTCCTATCTTTGTAGCACATTTTATTGAATAATTAAATCTACCTTATGAAACATTTATTTCTATCAGCCTTAATACTTATGGGACTGACATCATGCCAGATTGCGGAGCTTAACTTCTGGCTATTCTCATCTATCAGATGCACAAAAGAAGAGAGTTATAACACTTGAAGAAAACATTCATGACTTCTCAAAAGTATACAAAGTCAGACTTAATCAGGTAAAACAATATATCGAAACACACGATAAAGTATTGCTATATAATTATACTCCTTTCTGTCATTCTACCTATTGTGTGTCGCCTGCAGCCTTAGTATCTCAATGCAAAGACAAGGGAATTAACGTTCTTGTCATCTCGAATATATATGATGACATTTTCAAACAAAAGCATACTACGTTCCCTATGCTGATAATTGATACAAAGCAGTTCTCGACTAAATGGAGGGCAAAATACCTTAAACAATTCTATTTTCCCTTGACCGGACACACAGACAAAGAACTGAACTACGCAAGTTATCATTACTTTGAGAAAGGGAAGTATATCAAGAGTTACAAGAACCCAAATGATATTTGATTTTTCCTATCATGGTAGAATAAAAGCCACCGTAATCTCTGACTCCGTCTGGAAATTACACAAAAAGGCAAAGAAATATATTGACAAAATATTCTAAGAAGAGGTAGAAAAATGGCTTAAAAACGACTTATTTTAACACCTTCGTAAGTTACTTGTTATCAAATAGTTGCAAAGAGGGATTTCAAAAGGTGCTTAATAAGGCTTCAAAAGGGCGTTAGTTAGACCTCAAAAGAGCATCTTTTGCAAGCCAAAAGGACGTTAATTGCAAGCCATTTGATGGTCATTACAAAATCAACGTTTGAAAAATTCGGACAAACAAAACGAAACAAAACTCTAAAAGATAGGGTAACTAAACGGGAGATTCTCCACATCTAATTCTATTCTTTTTCATCATGAAAAACGTCAAAGCAGATCTATAAGGAGAAAAGGAACAATAGAACACAGTGGCTTTTAAGCTGTAGAGAACGTCATATCAGTGGGATATTAGACAACTTCCACAGCCACCATAAAAAGAAAGATGCCATATCCAATGTTGGATACAGCATCTTCATTATTGTTAGTATGCGAAAAGCAGCTTTTTACTGCTAATCAACACAACCCAAAAAAGACTTTTTTACTTCACTCTCTCCTCTGGTGCAAGCATGTGCTCTGGTGACAAGATAGCGTCAAGTTTCTCCTTAGAAAGGAGGTTATGCTCAAGTACGAGGTCATAAACAGATCCACCAGTCTCGAGGGCTTCCTTAGCAATCTTCGTACTGTTCTTATATCCGATGTATGGATTCAGTGCTGTCACGATACCGATAGAGTGTTTCACCATCTCAAGGCAGCGATCCTTATTCACCGTGATACCGTCAATACACTTCTCACGTAGCGTGTCCATAGCATTTGGCAACCAAGTAAGGTCCTCAATGAGACATTCTGTGATGATTGGCTCCATTACGTTCAGCTGCAACTGTCCAGCCTCAGCAGCAATCATAATGGTTGTATCATTACCGATAACCTTGAAACAAGTCTGGTTTGTTACCTCTGGAATAACTGGGGTTCACCTTACCCGGCATAATACTTGAACCCGGTGCCATCGGTGGGAGATTGATCTCATTCAGACCGCAACGAGGACCAGAAGCCAACAAACGAAGGTCATTACAAATCTTAGAAAGCTTAACAGCTAAGCGTTTCAAAGCACTTGAATAGCTTACGTAAGCACCAGTATCTGGGGTAGCCTCAACAAGGTCAGCACCTGCAACGAACTCCAATCCTGTCAATTCGCTGAGTTTCTCTGCACAAATCTTTGGGAAACCAGGAGCAGCGTTCAGACCCGTTCCAATAGCAGTACCACCCATATTAATTTCGTGCAAGAGAGCAGCATTACGATTAAGGTTCGCTATCTCCTCTTCCAACGTATTGGCAAAGGCATTGAACTCCTGACCGCTTGTCATAGGAACAGCGTCCTGAAGCTGTGTACGACCCATCTTAATAACGTGCTTAAACTCCTCACCCTTTCTGCGGAAAGCAGCAATGAGTTCGCTCAGAGAAGCCACAAGTTTCTTGTTTAGAAGGATCATTGTCAGACGAATAGTAGTTGGATAGACATCATTCGTTGACTGACCACAGTTAGCATGATCGTTAGGAGAACAGTACTGGAACTCACCTTTCTTGTGACCCATAATCTCACAAAGCACGGTTAGCAATTACTTCATTGGCATTCATGTTGACAGATGTACCCGCACCTCCTTGTACCATATCGGTTACAAAGTTCTCGTGCATCTTGCCATCAATCAACTCACGGCATGCCTGAGCCATCGCATCAGCCACCTCGTCACTGATTTCACCGAGCTGACGGTTAGTTTCTACGGCAGCCAATTTAACGTAAGCAATCGCAACAACATAGTCTGGATAATCACACATACGCTTACGCGAGATGTGATAGTTGTTGATAGCACGCTGAGTCTGCACACCATAATAAGCCTCTTCTGGAACTTGAAGTTCACCTAAGAGGTCGCTTTCTACACGAAATTTCTTTTCTTCCATGATTTGATTTTGATAAAGTTAGCGTTGTTCTCTTTCACTAACGGGAAGAGAATGGATTGTTTCTTTTATTGATAAGAATACCTTTCAGTATCTTTCCTATCTCTTTTCTTTTCTCTTTTTAATAGGCCTTGATTCTGTACATAAAGCCCAGTTCGATGTGATTAGTATTGTACTTATCCAAGCCTACACCATCCTTATAGGTTACTTTCTTACCCACATAGGCTAAGAAGACACGGAGGTCTTGACTCTTGACAGGGTAATACTCCACACTACCCACATAGCCATAGCTCTTGCGGAGTCCTTGAGGCGGTCAATCTTTGTGACACTTGCCGTCTCATACATTCCTTTCAGCATCAGATTCCAGCGTGAGACAAACTGCCAGTTGAGCTTTGTTACGAAGGAATTATAATGTATATCGCTCATCCATACATTACCAGTATATCCAGAGAATGAACTCCCCAATTCGTTTGTCGCTATGCCCAAACGGTCGATTCCATCGTTTTTGAGCCATGTAATCAAAAGTAACATTGCAGTCTGTCTAACTGTAGTTTCTGTCCCAAGATGAGAATACGACTATACTTATGTTTCGCCTCTCCTTGTATTCCCCATGACCAACGTGTATGCAATCTGTCGTTCAGAAAACTTCCATTCCAGTTCAGACAGTAAGCAAGCGGGTTACGTGGCTTCTCCAACAGTCTACTATATGTACCGTCACCTTCGATGGATACGGCATTATTACCATATACTTCACTGAACTTTTTCATTGTGAGGAATTGGTAATACCAAGTACAAACTCTTGTGACGGAACAGGCTTATATACGGCTGTAACACCTGCCATATAACAATCCATAGAGCCCGTCATATCAGAGAACTGATAGATATAGACTGGATTTTCATCCACTTCAAAACCGCCAAGACTCTGACAAACCTTTCCAGCTTCAAGGCGAAACTTATCAGAGAACTTATAACCAATCATCATAATATCGGTTGCCTTAGCAAGATTATCCTCACTTCTCGCCTCTGTTGTATTGTTCAGACGATGACACAAACGATAGTAGAGCTTATCGGTTAGGTTACCTTTGACTTCTAAACGGAGGTGCTTATTCGTGAAACCTGTACTCCACTGGTGGTCTGCATCCGATACTACCTGCGCATTAGCAGCATAGTTAATGTAGACATTAAACATATCGTTGCTTTTCTTTAGGTGCGCTACCTCTTCAGCAAGCGACTTAAATCGACTATCATCGATACCATAACCGTGGTTGTCCTGTGCGGTTGCACCAAGAGAAAGAGCAAGCAAACAGGTACACAACAGCGTCTTCTTCATCTTGATATATGTTTTATTCCGTTCTTTTTTAAGGATAAACTCAAATAATAAAATGGGCTGACTCAACCCACAGTCACACTCACCAAACTTCATATAGCTGGTAAAACCGAAGTAACCCTGCTAAAACTAAGGCTATAAGCCTATTCCGTGAGCGTTGTGTTCTACGTAATGGTTTATATCGCAAAAGTAGAAAAAATATTGATAGGTTTTACAAATACCATAAACAAAAGCAAGGCGTTTAACATTCTTTAGTATCATATCGAAAGCCAAAGATATAGTTATCGTGAATGTAGGCGGAACTAAGGTGACATTATGACAAGTAAAGCTATAAGCTAAGACCGTATGAAGATGACAAAAACTATACTTTATCAACTCTGTCAAATAGCACTGAGTTGTCTCAAAATGATTGCTTTTATCAGTAAAAACATTGGTTATAAAGGCAATAAGTAGTGGGAAATGACAAATTATTATGAATTTCCTAACACACTTCAGAAATAATCGCTACTTTTGCAGAAGGTAAACTGCACCCACGGAACAGACTGGGTAATGAATCAGTTATGAGTAAACAATTGCTTTTCACACTTGGAACACTGCTATTGCTTTCTACAACTGCAATGGCGCAAGACCATATCAACCCCGAAGATCGTGTGGTAGATATGGACTCTCCTACGTTTGTACCTATGGTCCACATCGGGAAGGCAAAGGTGGGAGCCGACAGCATTCAATATGTTAGAACAAGCAAAGTTTACGTCTTTCCACCGCTCGAATTCAAGAATAAGGCGCAAGAAACAGCTTACTATCGATTGGTTTATAACATCAAAAAAGTATTGCCAATAGCCAAGGAATGTAACCAGATTATTCTCGAAACGGGTGCTTATCTTGAGACGATTCCTACTAAGAAAGAGCGTGACGAACACATGAAGAAGGTGGAGAAAGAAATCTGGAACACCTATAAGCCACGTATGAAAAAACTGACTTTCACGCAAGGAAAACTGCTTATCAAGCTCATCGATCGTGAGTGTAATTCAACTTCATACGAACTTGTACAAGCCTTCCTCGGTCCTGTGCGAGCAGGTTTCTATCAAGCCTTTGCTTGGGCTTTCGGTAGTAGTTTGAAGAAACGCTACGAGCCAAATGGAGCTGACAGACTTGTAGAGCGTATTGTCTTGCAGGTTGAGGCTGGACAGTTATAATCCAATCTCCCCTCTATTTTGGTTTAAGAAGATACAAAATAAAACGCTGAAAAGGCAAAATAAAAAAGGCGTAGAGCTGTTCTAAGGCAACAACTCTACGCCCTTTTCGAATTATTTTCATGAAAATAAATATTTTTCTTCATGAAAATAAATATTTCTTTTCACGTAAATAATTTCTTTTTTTCATGAAAATAATTCTCAAGACATACCTTTTAAAGAATTGAGAAGAGAGATAAAAGGCGATTATTACAGCTTAAAAAACACTACGTTAACAGCCTCTTATAAGTATAGTACACTCTCATTACCCTCGTTGAAAAGTAAGTCAAGAATGCTAAGGTTGGACAGGAAGCCAAACTTCTGTTGATAAACTTGATAGTAACGACGAGGAACAAAGTCGGTATCGACACCCGGATGCTTCGGACGAATTATCTCTCTGAAATCAACGGTTCCATCGGGAGTATCCATCAGATAGCTATCTGTGCGACGCATACAAGGCATAATGTCGATGAGTTCACATATTTTCAGCGTTATCTCCCAATTGAAATCATAGAGATACTTCCATTTTCGCTCGAAGAACGGGCGTATATCATCTTCATAATATTCAAAGAACGGACTCTCACCATAAGACGACAGCAGCGCATTCCAGTGCTGGTGACGCCAATTGTCATGGTCGCTGATACGCACATCCTTCATCGGACACTTCGTATTCTCAAACTTCTCGACAGGGATAGAGAGTGTCTGCGGACCATTCGCCGAAGCGATTACGCAACGATTGCGGTAAGTCTGCTTAACAAAGTTATCATGTTGCTCTATCAGACAACTGTCATAGCGGTTCAACTTCTTATACCATTGAATAGGAGCAAAGTAAGCAGAGGAGAGTAAGACCTCCCCAAGCCCCTCCGAAGGAGGGGATGTCAAGTTACCGATGTCGGTCTTATTTGAATTGACAATGTTATTGTTATCAGAATATGCCATAACAGTTTTACGTATAATATGATTGAACGATGACAAAAAAGGAGGGGATGTGTAACGTTTACCAAACACAGGTAACTTGCACATCCCCTCCTTTGGAGGGGCTTGGGGAGGTCCTTTGAGGCACCTACTTTATATTATCCACCCAGTTAAACAGTCTGTGCCAACGGATACCACCGAAGCCCTTACGGTCTGGATCGCTTGACCACCAGATGAAGATTGGCTTACCTACGACATGATCCTCTGGTACAAAGCCCCAAAAACGGCTATCGGCAGAGTTGTGACGGTTATCACCCATCATCCAGTAATAGTCCATCTTAAAGGTGTAGCTATTAGCTGGCTTACCATTAATATATATCATTCCGTTCTTAACCTGTAAGTCGTTGTTCTCATAAACCTTGATACAACGCTCATAAACAGGAAGGTTCTCTAATGTCAACTTAATCGACTTGCCCTTTGCTGGAATCCATACTGGACCATAGTTATCGCGTGTCCATCCTGTAAAACCATTGAGTGGATAGTTTAGACCAGAGTAGAGGTCCTTATCTGTTACAGGACGGATAGACTGTACAAGCCCCTGACGCTTCAGCTCAGCAACAGCTCGTTTGGTCAATGGCATATAACCATCATAAGACAGAATATCCTTATTAAGCACGTTACCTTGGCTCAAGTCATATCCATGTAGACGGCTAAGGCTCTGTACATCCTCATCACTGATTTCTAAATCCTTACGAAGTTCGTCGTAACGTTCTCCTATGAAATCAGAAACAGCGATGTTTTTAAACTTAATAAAATAGGTATATTCGACTTTCTCTGGCTCTTTATTTGCCTTTCCGTCGACATAAACAATCTTATTCTTAATCTGCAACGTCTGTCCAGGAAGACCCACACAACGCTTCACATAGTTCTCACGACGATCGGTAGGACGCCAATCCAAAGTGCCAAAAGTACCTGCATTTCTCACGATATAAGCTCTACCTGTAGCGTATGCCTTATCGAAGAAAGCACGCTGTTGGAGTGTATTCATCGCTGACAGATTGATATTAGGGTTCTGTTGTGCAAGGAAGTTCGTACCCATTGTATAGACATCATAATAGTAATCATTGCCCTGATAAGCAGGCTCACTCATGATAGTATCACCTGCAGGGAAGTTGAATACAACGATATCATTCAACTGAATCTTACCCAAACCCTTTACGCGACGATAGTCCCAATGTGGCCAAGAGATATAGCTCTTAGTATTGATAATAGGTAAGGTGTGCTGTGTCAGCGGCATTGTCAATGGTGTCTCAGGAATACGAGGACCATAGCTTACCTTCGACACAAAGAGGTAATCGCCCGTAAGGAGCGACTTCTCAAGGGAAGAAGAAGGAATAACGTAGTTCTGGAAGAAGAAAAGATTGATGAAATACACTGCTACCAATGCGAATACCAGTGCGTCTACCCATCCCATAATGAAGCGGATAGGTCCTTCAGAATCCTTCCACCACTGCCAACGAATCTTCTTTGTGATATACACATCAAAGATAAATGGAACTACTAACAATCCCCACCAACTCTTTACCCAGAACAGGAAAAGGAGGTAGAGTACAAGAACACAAATAAACTTTGCCCATTGCTTCTTTGGATTCAGGGCTGCTTTTTCTTTATCTATCATGATGGTGATAAGTGGTGGGTGGTGAGTGATGGGTGGTGATGAAATGTTGGAAGCTCAAATATTAGATAATGAGATATATGATGGTGCATGATAAATAACTATTAGTTTTGAAAACTATCAGTAATCATCAACACCCAACACCCAGCACCCAACACCCAAGTTTAAAACTTAAATAAATCGCTCGTTGTAAGCAAGCCAGTATGGTCTTTGGTATATTCAGCTGCTAAGACAGCACCCAATGCAAAACCCTTACGGCTGTGAGCATCGTGAGTAATGGTAATCTTATCAGCCTCAGAGTCATAACTGATGCTATGAATACCAGGCACTTCGTCGCGACGGATAGAAAGCGATAGGCAACTCGTTGGCTGCAACCTCATTGCTACCCGACTCCGTACCATCAGCTGCATGCTGGAAGCCCTTCACCCACTTATCTTTGCGATCGAGGTCGTTGATAATCTCTTCTGCAAGGGTAATAGCTGTTCCTGATGGTGCATCGAGTTTGTGAACATGGTGTACTTCCTCCATCTCAACGTTATACTGTGGGAAACCATTCATTATCTTTGCCAAATAACGGTTGACAGCTGAGAAAATAGCAACGCCAATAGAGAAGTTACTTGCCCAAAACAAAGTCTGCCCTCCTTCGGTACACATACGCTCAACCTCAGCCTTATGCTCTTGCATCCAGCCCGTAGAGCCACTGACAACCTTCACATTATGCGCAAAAGCACGCTGATAATTAGCAAAGGCAGCCGTAGGATTTGTAAATTCAATGGCTACATCAGCCGATGCAAAGGCAGGAGAATCAAAGTCCTCTATATTGTCAACATCAATAATACTTACAATTTCGTGGCCACGCTCAAGGGCTATCTGTTCTATCATACGCCCCATCTTGCCATAGCCTATCAATGCTATTTTCATAATTAATCTGAATTAAAACATTGCAAAGGTAGCTGATTTGCGGCATAAAACAAAATAAGTTCACGTATTTAAATAAGGTATAGGCAAGTCAAGAGGTGACTTTTACGTATAGAGCAATAGGCAAGATGCAACCTATCTTCTCATTTTCTATTGATGTGTTGACGCCCCGCACGTCTGGTGCGGAGGCTCAACACCAATAGTGCGAAGACTTAACACCAATAGTGCGAAGCGCGAAGATGAGTGAAACTATGATGCGAAATAATAAGAAAAATACCTTGATAATACTACTGATTTTATCAATTTCTTTGTATATTTGCGTACTGTTACAAACCAAGAATCTTTTATGGAACAACTCATCCACTACGTATGGAAGCACAAGCTGTTTCCGTTGACAGAACTTAAAACTACTGACGGACAGGAGGTGGAGGTAATTGACTCCGGACTACATAATCATAACGCTGGACCTGACTTCTTCAATGCAAAGGTGAAGATTGGCGGTACGCTGTGGGTGGGGAATGTGGAGATACACGATCGTGCGTCCGACTGGTTTCTACACAGACACGACCGCGACCCGAACTATAACAATGTTATCCTTCACGTGGCTGAGTCTATCGACGTTGATGTTAAGACACGAAGGGGCGATTATCCGCCACAGATGCGACTGCAAGTACCAACGGCTGTGCGAGAACATTACGAAGAACTGCTCACAACTGATGAATATCCTGCTTGTTATCGTATCATTCCAAGTCTGTCAAAACTAATGATTCATTCGTGGATGAGTGCCTTACAGACTGAAAGGTTGGAACAGAAGACAGAGGCGATAGCCCAACGAGTGAAGGATTGTGACGGCTCTTGGGAAGCAGCCTATTTCGTAACACTTGCCCGCAACTATGGTTTCGGCATCAATGGAGACGCTTTCGAGACATGGGCTAAGTTGATTCCTTTGCAGAGTGTGGCGCATCATCGGGACAATCTCATGCAGATTGAAGCCTTCTTCTTGGGACAAGCTGGATTGTTAGATACAGCAGCTATCCCCGAAAGATATCAACAGCAGGCACTGAACGACAGCTATTTCACAGAGTTGAAAAGTGAATATCAGTACTTAGCACATAAGTTTGGACTACAAGCGATGGATGCCAATCAATGGCGGTTCCTCCGCTTACGACCACAGAACTTTCCACATATCCGCATCGCACAACTTGCTCGACTCTACTATGAACAGCGGGCAGGATTGTCACAGTTGTTGGAGTGTGAGAGCATTAAGCAGGTGAGAGAACTGTTGGCAACACAGGTAACTCGCTATTGGGAAACGCATTATGTCTTTGGAGAAGAGAGCGTAAAGAGCGAGAAGAAACTATCAGCAGCATCGTTAAATCTGCTGATTATCAACACTGTTGCACCAATCCTCTTCGCATACGGCAAACACAAGAACGCAGAGAAAGTACTGTGAACGTGCCTTCGACTTCCTCGAAGCATTAAAAGCAGAGGATAATCACATCGTAAGGATGTGGAAGAAAGTGGGGCTAATGGTAGAAACTGCGGGCGATTCACAAGCCCTTATACAACTTAAGAAGGAGTATTGCGACCGAAAAGATTGCCTGCGTTGCAGGATTGGTTACGAATATTTGAAGGGAAACTCATCATTAAAGGGTTAAGAGAATTGGGATAATTAGGCTAATGGGGCATATAAGGCTAATAGGCCTAATAAGCCCAATAAAATCCTAAAAACAACATAGATTATGGAAAAGAAGAAATACATCTTTGAGACAAGACTGGATGTTCGCGACTATGAGTGCGACATCCAAGGTATCGTTAACAATGCAAACTATCTGCATTACACCGAACATACACGCCATAGATTCCTCAAATCATTGGGTGTGAGCTTCTCTGAACTACACGCAAAGGGCGTTGATGCCGTTGTAGCACGTATGCAACTCACTTATAAAGTGCCGTTTACTTGCGACGACGAGATTATCTCACGTATGTCATTAAAGAAGAACGGACTGCGCTGGGTGTTCTCTCACGACCTCTTCCGTGCCAGTGATGAACGCCTCTGTTTCCATGCAGATGTAGACCTTGTGACACTCATCAATGGTAGATTGGGCAGTAGCAAGGAATACGATGAAGCGTTTGCAAGAGTATTGTAAAAGTTTATTTATTCCCTAAGTCTTCCCCTCTTTCGGGGAAGGTGGGGAGCTACTACCTACCATTACCTACACCATGGAAGCCTTAAACTCAATCCTACTGACCCGACTTACTCGCTTTAACCTCAGTGAACTGGCTGAACTTTACAAGCGAGCAAGCTCTGCTACGGCTGTCATAGAACATAAAAGAGACATCAGAGAGATTCTTCCTGAAGCCTCAACGCATCTTATAAAAGCCTTGAAAGATGTTGACAGCCTGAGAGAAAGAGCCGAACAAGAGTTGGAATACGACCAACTGCATCACATTGAGCCTATCTGTATGAATGATGAACGCTATCCACAGCGACTCAAAGAGTGCCCAGATGCACCTATCCTACTCTATTATCTCGGTAATGCAGACCTCAACAATCGACACGTTATCAATATTATCGGCACACGACACTGCACCACCTACGGGCAAGATATTATCCGTTCGTTTGTCAGAGAACTGAAAGCTCTTTGCCCTGATGTACTCATCTTCAGCGGATTAGCATACGGCGTAGACATCCATGCACATCGAGCTGCCTTGGAGAATGGCTTTGAAACCATCGGTGTATTAGCACACGGACTTGACGACATTTATCCTCGTGGACACAGAGAGACAGCCCTAAAAATGATTAAACAAGGTGGATTACTATCGGAATATACCACGCATACGCAGCCCGTTGCCCGCAACTTCGTACAGCGTAACCGTATCGTGGCAGGTTGTGCAGATGCAACCATCCTCGTAGAATCGGCTGCGAAGGGTGGAGGACTTATCACTTGCAGTATCGCTCGTAGCTATGGACGAGAAGTATTGCCTTCCCTGGCTCTGTTCATTCGGATTATAGCGAGGGCTGTAATAACCTTATTCGTGACAATGGGGCTGCTCTCATCACATCAGCAACAGATTTTGTGAAGGCGATGGGATGGGATGATGCTATCAAATTGGAGCAGGCACAACAACGAGGAATTGAACGAACGCTTTTCCCTGATTTGTCTTCAGAAGAGGAAGCAATTGTTCGCGTGCTCGATAAAAACAATGACTTGCAGATTAATCTCTTGTCTATTCAAGCGAATATTCCTATCGCAAAGCTCACAGGACTCCTCTTTACGCTGGAAATGAAAGGGGTTATTAGGGCTATGGCTGGCGGTTGTTATCATCTTCTTGCATAGGATCTTAATACCACAAAAGTAGATAATACTGAAAAAAAAGGCATTTCTTTGCCACAAATCTATCCTATCTTCCGTCTCTATAGATGTGAACGAAAACTGAATCACCAACCTAATTAATTATCAAGACAATGAGAACAACAATCTTTTCTATCGCATTCGCTGTAGCTATTCTATGCTCAAGCTGCACCGTAAAAGCCAACCCAACGAGTCTCATCACACAACCTAAGAATGATGAGATAGGGTCTATTTTCAAAGAGTTTAAGAGTGGAAATAACGTCACTTACGTCAACTTGCCTAAGACACTCATAAAGCTTGGACTGAAGGCTGCCAACGACGAGACCGCTAATGCATTCGCTGAGCAAATCGACGGACTGCAAATTTTAACTTTCGAGAAGGCTGATCAAAGGCTAAAAGACAACTTATACAACCGTATCAGTAAGTTGGAATTACAGGGATATGAGCCTATGGTGAAGGCAAATGAGGACGGCGAAAAGGTCAGAATCTTCATTAAAGGTAACGAGAAGGAAGTGCAGAGCCTTGTTGTCTTCGCTATGGACAAAGAAGACTGCTCACTCATCAATATTGTAGGACACATCAATCCAGCTAACATTGATGATATCGTAAAGTCACAGACCAAGTAAACAAAGACACATTATGAAACGGATTATCATCATAGGCATCCTTGCTCTCTGTACATTATCAGCCTCAGCACAGAGCGTAAAAGGGCTTATTGAACAATATAGGCACGAGAAAAACGTTATTCACCTTCATATAACACCTGCCTTAATGTCGTTCTTGAAGGTGCTTGCTAAAGGCCATTCGGACGATTCCAAGGCTCTGAAAGCGGTGTCATCCTTTCGTATACTTGTCTTTGACGACTGTGATTCGATTGTAAAAAGTCGTTTTAGAAACACGGTTCAGACCTTCCACCCTAAGGGATATACGCCAATCATCTACAATAAGCAGGCAGATGAGACTAATTATGTTTACCTCAAAGAAAAGAAAGGGTGCATTCGTGAAATGCTCATCCTTGCTATTGACAAACAAGATGGCGCCATTGTGCGGATTAAGGGTAAGATAAGTCCTAACGATGTCGAGTCTGTTGTGAAAGAAAGTACCAACAAGAAGAATCTGAAAAGCTATAAGTTATAGGGCGGACAACCGTACAGAAAGTCGATTATTGTCTAAAACGCACATCTACCTATGCAAGCAAGCGAATTCAAACAGCTATTCCTACCCTGCCATCGGAAACTCTTTTCGGTGGCATATAGGCTGATGAGCAACGCGCAAGCTGCTGAGGATATGGTACAAGAAACCTTCCTAAAACTCTGGATGCAGCGTGATAAGATGGGAAATGTGGATAATCCCGAGGCTTATAGCATAACAGTACTGCGTCGACTCTTCTATGACAAGATGAGAGCAGGGCACCTTCAAGAAGTCGACAAAGATGTGGGAAGTCTACAAATCACCTCATCACAGAATATATGTAGACAATTAGAGCAGGCTGACGAATACCAACGCGTAAGGCAGTTAATTACCCATCTACCTGAACCACAGGCAAAAATCATGCTGATGCGTGATGTTGAAGACTGCAGTTTTGAGGAAATCAGCATCGAAACAGGGCTTACGGAGGTGAATATAAGAAGTATTCTCAGCCGTGCCCGAAAGAAGATTAGAGAACAGATAAAAGCAATGAGATATGATAAAGACTGAAGATATAAAGCGTTTGCTTGACCGATACTACGATGGAAAGACCACCGAAGAGGAGGAGAAGACGCTGCGCACCTACTTCAAAGGCAGTGATATCGATGCCAGTTTGACGGAGGAACGCATCTTCTTCACGGCTCTTCAGTCATCAGAATGCCCTACACCAGCAGGGATGGAAGAGCGACTCAGTCGACAGATTAACCAGTGGAACACCTTAGAAGTCACTAATCGTCGTGCGATAAGGCATATCAACCTGCGCTGGGTAGTAGGGATAGCAGCCAGTTTGTTGCTTCTCTTTGCTGCTGGTGCTATCGTTTACCAAAACGAGAATAAGTCTCCACAAACTGAACAGATACCTATACTAACGCTAAAGACGCTTACGCCGAAACGTCAAAAGCACTGATGAAATTCTCAAAGACGCTCAATAAGGGTATTGACGCTACCGAGAACATCACTAATAAAACAAGGGATTAGATTATGAAGAGAATTATTTTAACGCTTTGTATGACTATGATAGCCTGTATAACGGCATTTGCTCAAAAGGCATTGTTCGAAAAATACAGCGAAACGGATGGTGTCTCCACTGTCTACATATCACGTAATATGATGCGAATGATGGGCAATGTGAAAGCAGGCAACAAGGATATCAGCAAGGTTGCAGGCCGTCTCGACTATCTGCAGATACTCTCCTGCGAACGCCCTTCACTGATTCCTTCTATCAAGAAGTCTGCCCAAAGTATCTTCAATCAACAAAAGTATTCGATTGTAATGCAAGTCAATGAGGGGGGCGAACATACTACTATCTACGAGCGGCATTACCCAAATGGAAAGAACGAGTTTGCCCTGCTCGCCATAGAACGCAACGAAATAACAATTATCAACCTACTTGGTAATATCTCGTTACAGGATATTCAAGGAATAGCTGGTGGGAAATAATCCCCCAGCTTTTTTGGTTATGTAACAGAAATAGAGTACTTTTGCAGAAAATAAGGAGGTATAATTATGAATAGGACCATAAATATTCCAAGTGCAGACAACGCCTTCTTGGAGATGTTAGCACAAAAGATGGGATGGACTATAAGTCAAATCAACTCTCATACAGAGAAGTATAAAAAGCCAGACTTAAACACACCAGAGAAAAGGAAAAAAGCAATAGAGTTGCTTCAATCCATCGCTGGTAAACTGCCAAACAGTCATTTAGAAAGCTGGAAACAAGCAAAAGAAGATTATCTAAGAACAAAACACTTATGAGAATCTTCTTAGATACCAATATCCTCATAGATCTTCTTGAGGCAAGAGGTGAGTTCACACAGAATGCACTGAAAGTGGCAAGTATGGTTATTAACAATGGAGACGAACTTTTGTTGAGTGACCTATCAGTTGTAAATGCTTGTTATATTGAAAGAAAATCCTTAGGGAATAGGGGCTTTATAGCAACATTCTCTGCTATTAGAGATTGCTTTGAAATTATCGGTATGGGAGCACCTGCGATAGATGCTGCAATCACTGCTAATTGGAATGATTTTGAAGATGCAATGCAATACTTTGCTGCTCTTAATGCAAATGCTGATATCATTGTCACAAGAAACAAGAAAGATTTTGCTACCAGTGAGATAAGTGTTGTAACTCCTTTGGAATATATAGAAGGTAAAATCAAATGAAAATAGGTATATTCGTTGGAAGCTTTGATCCATTTACAATAGGACACGACTCTATTGTACGCCGCGCCTTGTCCCTCTTTGACAAGGTGGTGATTGGTGTTGGTCTCAATGAGCGGAAGAAATATATGCTCAGTACGGAGGAACGGACCGAGCGTATAGCACGACTATATGCTGACGAGCCAAAGATTGAAGTAAAGGCATACAGCGACCTCACCATAGACTTTGCTCGAAGAGGGAGCCGAATATATCATTAAAGGTGTGCGTAGCGTAAAAAGACTTCGAATATGAGCGCGAACAAGCCGATATCAACCGACGCTTGAGCCGTATTGAAACCATCTTATTCTACGCAGAACCACAATTAGAAAGTATCAGCTCAAGCGTTGTAAGAGAGCTGAACAACTTTGGAAGAGACATCACCGAGTTCCTACCAAAGGGATATTAACGATTAGAAAGATGCTCACAAGGCACATTGATAAAAACAAGAACACGATGATAACATATAGTGCTGAAGGCGTTAAGATGCCTAAAATCAAGAAACGAGAGATTTCTCGTTGGATTAAAGCTGTTGCTGCAACGCATGGTAGAAAGGTTGGAGAAATTGGTTATATGTTCGTAGATGACGAGAAGATTCTCGAAGTAAACAACGAGTATCTTGGACATGATTACTATACAGACATCATCACCTTCGACTATGATGAGGATGATGTGCTCAATGGCGACCTTGTTATCTCGCTTGACACGGTCCGCACTAATGCCGAACTGTTCAAGAAGTCATACGAAGACGAGCTTAACCGAGTTATCATTCATGGCATCCTTCACCTCTGTGGTATCGACGACAAGGGTCCTGGTGAACGTGAGATTATGGAAGAAAACGAAAATAAAGCTCTCGCTCTATTAAAGGAAATGAGTGGCGAATAATAAGCTTTTATTATATTATAGGTAATGTTTCCCACATTAAAAGGTAAAGGGCTGGAATCCAATTTTGGGTTTCAGCCCTTATTGTTTATCTGCTCTTCTTTGTCAAAAGCCATATCTAAATCCAAATCAATCATTAGACCACAATATTCATGATTCTTACTTTGAGTATTGTTTCCTACAGCTTTAATTTCTTTTCGACATCGTGTCTATCTTTGTAACTTGACATTGTTCGCTACGCCTGCGTTGCAAAGACAGTTTAATCTGCACGACAACAAAACAAAAATATGTTTATGCGATGATGACTGATTTAGGATAAACAAGAGAAAGGAATAGTGTTAGGACTTAGCAAACCTCTTCTTGCCGTGCTTAGCATTACTTATAAGCTATCTATTCATGCTCCGCACGTGATGTGCGGAGCATTAGCACGTATGGTGTGGAGGCTTAGCACATGTTGTGCGGAGGCTTAGCTCTCTGTGAAAAAGATGTATTGTAATGGAGAATAACTTATAAATTTACGTGTGAGTTAGTCTAAGTTGCAGAGTAATTATAGGGATAATTTACCCCAGTCTGTTCGATAATAAAATAAAATCTGTTTAGACTCTAACGACTAATTGGGGTTTAGATAGAAACAAAAAAGGTGCTTAATTGGAAGTCCAATTAAGCACCTTTTCTTATATTATTAGCCAAACAAGGCTATATTACAAAACAGACTAAACCCTTTAAAGAGTGTATGATGCAGCCTTTCTATTTACCCGTAGCAAGTTCAACAGCTTTGGTGACAATATCACTCTGCTCATTCCATATACGGAAATACTCGTTCATATCCCAGATATCACGGGCAGTAAGAGCCTTGAGTTGTAAAGCTATATGAGGAAGTGTTTCCTTTAATTCGGCAGCATCCTTAGGCTCTACCTTTTCTTTCTTTCCCTCTGCCACGATTTCATCGAGTAACGACTGTGGTACCACATAACCCTTATTAAACGCGTCAAACGAGCTGTATTGGGCCTTCAAAGCCTGACGATTCGCATCAGCATAACTTCAAATAAGCATTGATGATAATACTCTTTGTTGCCAACATACGATGATAACGTGTAAACTTTGCGGTATCAAGTGGAACGAAGTAATCAGGCATAATACCACCGCCTCCATAGACAACACGATGCTTGCGGATGGTGTAATACTTCAAAGAATCAGAGAATTGAATACTGTCTGGATTGGTCAACTCGCCATGCTTAAATCGTTTCTCGATATCCATCTCGTAATCCTTCAGGTCGCCTTTTGTATAAGGTTTCTGAATACAACGACCACTTGGCGTGTAATAATGGGCTATCGTCAGACGAATCATACTACCATCAGGGAGGTCGAACGGACGCTGTACAAGTCCTTTACCAAAGGTTCTGCGGCCCACAACCGTTCCACGGTCATTATCTTGAATAGCACCAGTGACAATCTCAGCAGCCGAAGCCGAAAGCTCGTTCACCATTACATAAACCTTTACATCCTGCAAACGTCCGTTGCCAATTTGCCTTGAAATTCTGGCGACGAGCACGACGTCCTTCGGTGTAAACAATCATGTCATTGTCCTTGAGAAACTCATTTGATATCTGAACAGCAGACTGAAGATAACCTCCGCCATTGTCTTGTAGGTCGAGAAGTAGGGTCTTCATTCCCTTCTTTTTCAGTGAGTCAACAGCCGACATGAACTCGTCATGGGTCTTCATTCCGAAGCTTTCAATTCGGATATACCCTACATTAGGACGAATCATATAAGAAGCATTGATGGTATGAATAGGTATCTTAGCACGTGTAACAACAAAGGTCAACACACCTTTTACGCCACGACGCACAATCCCCAACTTCACTTTCGTTCCCTTCTTACCACGCAACATCTTCATAATGTCGATACGTGCCATCTTTACACCAGCGATAGTAGAGTCGTTCACACTGATAATACGGTCGCCAGCAAGGATACCCACCTTCTGAGATGGTCCGTTGACAACAGGCTGGATAACAACAAGTGTATCTTCAATCATATTGAACTGCACACCAATACCCTCAAAGTCGCCTTGCAATGGTTCGTTCATCGCTTTGGTTTCCTTTGCATCGGTGTAAGTAGAATGTGGGTCAAGCTTCTCGAGCATACCCCTGATAGCATCCTCAACTAACTTCTGCTCGTTCACAGAGTCCACATAGAAGTTCTTAATTGCCATCTCTGCCAACTGCAGTTTGCGTAAAGGAGAATCGTTGCCCTGCTGCGCCGACAAAGGTAAAAAGGTAAAAAGTAAAAAAGTAAAAGATAAATATACTTTGTCATATCCTAATTTTATATTTTTATAGTTTTGTTATATGCTTGAAGAAAGCGACAAAAAGCACTTTTAAAGACAGCTTTTTCCTCTTCAATTTTATTTACATTACACACAGATGTACCAACAATCGTACGGACATCATTTGGAAATTCTATCCCTTTTACCGACTTTCTTTATTATTTTTCCACGTCAGGAAGGTCCTCTTCTATAACGAGGTTGTCAATAATAAAGTTCTGGCGTTCCATCGTGTTCTTACCCATATAATACTCCAAGAGCTTAGCTACTTGGTCATTCTTATGTAACGTAACCTGCTCAAGACGCATATCTGAACCGATGAAATGGGCAAATTCGTCAGGAGAAATCTCACCAAGACCCTTGAATCGAGTTATTTCTGGATCTGGTCCAAGCTCAGTGATAGCAGCCACACGCTCCTCCTCAGAGTAACAATAGCGTGTAATAAAGTCGTTCTTCTTCTCTCCTTTCACACGACGAGCGTCCGCTTCGGCAATTACCTCTTTGTTCTTAATCTTTGTTCGACGATTACGAACACGGAAAAGTGGTGTCTGAAGGACATATACATGCCCTTTCTTTATCAGCTCTGGGAAGAACTGTAAGAAGAAAGTTATGATGAGTAAACGGATGTGCATACCGTCAACATCGGCATCCGTTGCGACAATCACCTTGTTATATCTGAGTGAATCGAGTCCGTCTTCAATATCAAGCGCAGCCTGAAGGAGGTTAAACTCCTCATTCTCATACACCACCTTCTTCGTCAAACCGAAGCAGTTGAGCGGCTTTCCACGCAATGAGAAGACAGCTTGTGTGTTGACATCACGACTCTTAGTGATGCTTCCGCTGGCAGAATCACCCTCTGTAATGAAGATTGAACTCTCCTCCTTTCGATTATTCTTTACGTCACAATAGTGTACACGACAGTCACGCAACTTACGGTTATGGAGGTTGGCTTTCTTCGCTCTCTCACGTGCCAACTTCGTAACACCAGCCATTGCTTTACGCTCTCGCTCGGTCTCCTTGATTTTATTCTCAAGTATATCGGTGAAGTCTTCTTTGTGGATATGGAGATAGTTGTCAACGTTTGTCTTGATAAAGTCGCCAACATACTTATTGATAGATTCACCATCAGGTGACATCTGAGTGGAACCTAACTTAATCTTTGTCTGTGACTCAAACACGGGTTCCTCAACGTTTACAGCGATAGCAGCCACCAATCCATTACGAATATCACCATACTCATACTTACCAAAGAACTCTTTTATTGTCTTAGCAATATGCTCTTTGAAAGCTGTCTGGTGTGTACCACCCTGTGTTGTATGCTGACCATTCACGAAAGAGTAATACTCCTCGCCATATTGATTGGTATGAGTAAAAGCGATTTCGATATCCTCTCCCCTTCATGTGAACAATAGGATACAATGGATCAACGGTCATATTATCAGTCAAAAGGTCCTTCAAACCATGTCGACTAAGTATACGACGACCATTGTACATAATGGTCAATCCTGTGTTTAGATAGGTATAGTTACGAAGCATCTCCTCCACAATATCATCATGGAAGCTATAATTCTTGAAGAGCGTTGCATCTGGTTCAAAGTAGATATAAGTACCATTCTCATCCGCAGACTTCTTTGTTTTGTCGCTTTGGAGGTTACCTTTCTCAAACGATAGTTCACGTACCTTACCATCACGATAGCTCTTTACCTCAAAACGAGAACTGAGAGCGTTAACAGCTTTGATACCGACACCATTCAAACCGACACTCTTCTTAAATGCCTTAGAGTCATACTTACCACCCGTATTCAGTACAGACACAGCCTCAACAAGCTTTCCTTGTGGAATACCACGACCATAGTCGCGCACACTAACACGAAGGTTATCCTCCACATCAATCTCAATGCGGTCGCCAGCATTCATCTTAAACTCGTCAATAGAGTTATCAATGACCTCCTTCAAGAGTACATAAATACCATCTTCAGGCAACTTTCCATCGCCCAAACGACCAATATACATACCCGGACGGGTACGTACATGCTCCATATCCGATAGATGTCGGATATTATCGTCGGTGTAAGATACGGGTGTTGGGTGTTGGGTATTGGGTGTTGGTGTTGGGTGTTGAATGTTGGGTGTTGATGATTTATCCATGTGCTGGGTTGTTGGCTGTGAATTATTGGTTATTGAGGGTTAATTATTAGGTGATAAGGGCTTAACTATTTTATGATATTGAGTGTTCATTAATGAGTAATTAGGTGTTGAAATAGAAGAAACACGTGAAAATATAGAAAAAACACATGTTAAAGCTGTCCATCAACACCCGACACTCATCACCCATCACCCAATAGCTTTCCTATAGCATCTACGCTTCTTGTGCATAGTTGGGTCTAATGGGCCCCACTGACTCTGTACGCTTTCGTTGGTTTCCATCTCCACGTGCGTTTCACCCCACTTGAAGCCGTACTTCACATAACGTGGAATGAGGTCAGCGAAGACAAGTGCATTCGCTCCCTTTGAGCGATACTCTGGTAGGACACCAATAAGAAGAAGGTCTACTACCTCCGTCTTATGGAACTTTATTGCACGTAGTAAATGCCACCATCCGAATGGGAAAAGACGTCCACGGTGGCACTTCTGCAAGGCACGTGTCAGCGATGGGATTGTGATAGCAAGCCCAACTAATTGGTTGTCCTTATTCCCATCCTCTACAACAGTTATCAAATCAAGGTCGGCAAGTGGGAAATACATCTTTACATACTGGTCTATCTGGCGATCAGTTAACTCTGAGAAGCCATAGAGATGAGAGTAAGTCACATTGATTAAGTCAAAGAGTTTCTTGCCATAACCACCCTCGAAGATTTCCTTCTTGGTCAGCTTACGAGCATGGAGATTATAACGTTTCTCCACCATCTCTGCAATCTTTGTGTATTTCTCTGGAGCTGTTTCTGGAACATCAAGACGGTATTCTACATAGTCATTATCCTTCTCCCAGCCACCAAGTTTCTCCATGTGCTTTGGATAATAATCGTAGTTGTAAATGGTTGCCATTGTACCGAGCTGATCAAAGCCCCATGTCAACATACCCTCTGGGTCCATATCAGTGAAACCAAGTGGCCCCACAATAGAGGTCATACCCTTCTCTTTGCCGTAGTCTTCAACAGCCTTCAACAGAGCATTTGACACTTCGATATCGTCAATGAAGTCTATCCAACCGAAGCGAACATCCTTCTTTTCCCATTTTTCGTTTGCCTTATGATTAATGATGGCAGCTACACGCCCCACCACTTTCCCCTCCTTCAAGGCGAGGAAATACTCAGCTTCGCAGAAGTCAAAGCAGCATTCTTGTCTCTTGACAGCGTATTCAACTCATCGCTATAGAGGTTTGGGGCATCATAAGGATCGCCCTCGTAGAGATCATAATGAAACTCAATGAAAGCCTTTAGGTCTTTCTTCGTTTCTACTCTCTTTATCTGAACTGATGACATTTAGTATTTTTAATTTCGTTATTTTCCTAATCTTAAACGTGCAAAAGTACTAAAAAAAAGGTAGATTGGCAAATTTACGCTCCTTTTTATTGACTATCACTACCCTACTACTCAGTCATAAGGACTCGTGTTAGGCATCCGCACCACACGTGCTAAGCATCCGCACTACTCGTGCTAACCATTCGCACCATACGTGTCTGACGTTAACAGAAAAGTTGTTCAGCCTTATCAAAGGCTGTAAGATACTATCATTCGACCATTAAAAAGGCTTCATAATCCCCTTTTCACAAGGAATTATGAAGCCATTTATTATCAATAACTTCGCTTATTATTCTGGATTATTTATCTCACAATAAACTTCTTACCACCACGGATATAGATACCAGGAGCGAGTTGTGCATCAGCTGGCATACGAATACCCTGCAAGTTATAAACAGCATCATCTGTGGTTGTTACAGTCCACACGGTTCCAATGCCTGCTGTCGTGTCTTCTACATAGAGCATTGGATAGATTCCATTAGCTGAAGCTGGCTTGTAAGCACCAAATGTCTTATACTTGGTATCATACTGAAGTACATGTCCCGTAGAAGATGTGATTGTGAATGTACCATCTGCCTTTGGCTCTAATGTCCACTCTACCGCCTTATCTTTAGTCACAAACTGAACGGTCTTGTACTTATCCTCCTGTCCGAAATACTTGTCGTTAGCATCCTTGATATAGAAACCTGTTGTTCCCTGCTCCAAAGTAAGAACCGACTGGTCATCAGCAACATTCACCTTTCATTATTATCAGTGATGCCCTTTGCTGGCAGATAACCAAAACTCTTGCCCTTCAAAGTAGATGCTATAACAAAATTGCTACCAGTTTTAGCTACAAGAACATAACGTTTGCCTGCTACTGGGGCTGTGGTTGTCTTTACGAAAGTGCCACCCTGCGGTGTTACCTGCGGATCGTCTGGCGTTATTGGGTCTTCAGGAACTATCACACTTGTGTATCGTGCATCGTCAGAAGCTGTTGTTATAGCGTAATAAGGGTTAAACTCTACATCCATACTATCACCCCATACGTACTCAGCAAGGTTAGGATAGTCGATGAAGAGGTTACGGTTATTCTGAATCTTATAGACAGCTTCGTTACGTTTGATTTCCATCTCGTCAACACGGTCATTCTTGCTCCACTGACGGAAGAGGTCTGATGACCACTTTTTCAGTGTTGGATAAGCACCCGTCTGCAATTGATTGGCACCTTCTGAAACAAAGCTTAAGTTCTGATAGGTGGTAGCCATATACATATAGCTGCGTGAGAACTCACCTTTAAAACGATCGCCCGGCTCCCACATCTTCACAAGCTGACCATCAGCATAACCCGTTCCGACCTTGTCATAGCCTGCTCCAGCTTCCTCCTTTACGTTGACAACAACGCCCATAACGTAGTTACTCTTTGAACTGTTAGCATGAGAGTCGGATGGATAAAGGTTATAGAGATCACACCAAGCATCATTCTTATGACCACCCCACCAGCTTTTAGGGAAAGAATGTTCAATATTCATACCAGCAATAGCATTACCAGTATTTGTGCTTTCAAAGTAAAACTTCTTGTCGCTATAACGATTATAACACTCGTTGGTCTGTGGGTCTCGGTCAGTGTACCAGAAGCCATGCCATGTATAACCTGGACCTCTACCACCATACTTTAGTACTTTCTTCTTGTCCATCAGCTTGTGTAAAGCTGCCTTTAACTGCTCTTTCTTCAGTCCTTGTAACGAAGAAGCGTACTGCGCTAATGTCTTACGATCGATTGCATTAGCCGATGTTGTTACACCAATCAACGCTGTAGCGATGACCATCTTAAAATACCTGTTCATTGTTTTAATAGGTTTTATCGGTAATTATTTATCATATATTTCTATTTAAAAGTCGTTATGCTATTAATCAAACAGTGTCTGACCAGCCACATTCAGCGGACAAAAAACATAGCTTCTGTTACGCAACGAAAAGACTACAAAGTTAGGTAAATTTATTGAGAGTCACAAGTTGGTATCGCTGTTTTCTTGCAAACGAAAAGCAGGTGATTGCTTTCTGCATCAGTAGTAGCAAAAAGGTAGATATCTCCTCCTTCTTTTATCTTCAGCCGTTTGCGCAAATCCGCAACACTCATAGGGAAGTTGCGCACGGCAAGATTGGCTTTTTCTATCCTCGAAAGGCTACGTCGCAATTCCTTCTTATTGAACGATGAAACCGCTGTTATTTCAAACTTTCGGCCTGGAAATTCATTGATAGCTTCCTCAGAGACAAAAAGATGAGAATTAAGACTGAGTGCTGAAAGTGGATAACGGGCAGTAAGCAAAGCAAAACAGCCTGCTTTCATCAATGAAGTATTGGGCTCATAGAGATACTGACCAGCTTTAGGAACAGCCGAAAGAAGCCGCTGTGATATACTTAAAGCCTCATCAAGAGAATAAGAAACGATACTTTCATCATTCACACAGAACACTTGTAGGGCTTTTTCCGTAGCCCTCTTGTCATCTTTTTCATCTTTCGTTCTCTGCAATACCAGTAGCAATTCCTTACATTCATTGCGTACAGAGACGATATGTACCTCACGAACAACATTGCCCAAGCGATTGAGTTCGTCCACAGCACGATGCCAATCGAGCATTGGAGAAAGCTTGATAACAACCGTATCAGCCTTCTCTAAGAGTTCTTCTTCTAATGCCAAGACATCGGGTGTACAATCACTTATGAGCACAGTCTTACCTCCTTGCTCGTTACGACGCGCAGGATCGAGGAATAACACAGACACATGGTCGAGCTGATGGAGGTAAGCTGTACCATCATCATTAACTACTTCTGCTTGTGTTAAACCTAAAGCGTGGAAGTTATGACGTGCCAATTCACATAACTTCTCCTGCTGTTCGACATAAATAGCACGTTTGAAGCTACGCGTTATAAAGGAGAAATCAACGCCAAAGCCGCCTGTTAGGTCGCAGAACGACCCTTCAAAACTGTTCCGAACATGATATTCTTGCTGCTTTGGAGTAGTTTCTTCTCCAGCAGAAGGTCTGCTACAATCGTTATTAAGGTCAGAAGAAGCTATGTTCTCCAGCCCTACAAGGCGTGCAACCAATCGTGCCTTATATTCCGCTGTCTGCTCACTTGAACATTGTTCCATCGATAAATGCGGGGGATAGATAATATCCTCATTCGCTGCCCACGACGGCAGTTTCGTGCGTGCTGTTTGCCATCCTGCCAACTGGTCGAGCAGGAAGGGCATGTCAATATCGGGGTAGCGGTGGGATTGGAGGGCAAGAAGCCTCACCACCGCCCCCTCTCCGAGTGGAGAGGGGAGTGAAATGTTATGTTTGCTTAGAACGTCCCGCACATATTTTGGCAGTGGTAGTTCTGAATGACTTATATCGTTTTTTTGCTTCATCTAATCCTATATTTGCATTACCTTAATAGTCCTTAGAATTTTATTCTTACCATGCTAATACTGTAGCAAAGTCGGTAATCACTCCCCTCTCCATTCGGAGAGGGGGCGGGGGTGAGCCTTTTTTTACCTCACCACCCTCAAATTCTGCTTTGCCCAAGCCCTTGTACAAAGGTTAAAGTGCCACCACTCGGTACGTAAAGGCATGAAACCAGCAGCACTCATCACCTCACGAAGAAGGCGGCGGTTGGCTAATGCCTCACGAGAGATAAGACGACGAGCAACGAGGTCATTCTCTTTATCAATATGACTGGCTATCCCCATGTGGTCTACCTTCACACCCATTGGGATCGTATCTATCAAACAACGTGTGGCACCATCACGCCATGTTGCATCATTCCAAGAGGCCTTACAGATACTAATATCTACAGCCATCCCATAGTTATGCATACCTCCTCCGTGCGCAGGATTAGACACATAGAAATACTTTGGGGTATCTTTCACTGCGTCCCACATCGTTTGTTGTACGCTCATCGGTCGTGTAGCATCAAAGATACAAAGGCTCAAATCAGGACGACGACGCTTCAACTCCGCCTGCGCTTTACGCAATGCTTCTGCACAAGCAGGCAACACGTAGGCATCACGCAAGTCATGATAAAGCACCCGATTACAGAAGTTATCCGTACGAGCATACATCAAAGCCACCTTGATAGAAGGGTCCACATGCTTAATATTCACCAATCCCTGCTGCTCCATTGACCGCCCAGCAGCCTGCCGATGACTCATCGTTGGTGTCTGTGCCTGCACACTGCTAACAAACAGCAAGCCAGCAAAGAATATATAAAAGATTCGTTTCATTCCGTTTGTTTATTATCTATCCTACAGCTATCTATGAATTGCAGCTGCAGTAGTTCTCATTCATTTGTCCACTATAATGCACATACCTATATACGAAAGCTAACAAGGGCAGACACTATCTTCCTCTCACGCCCTCTCAAGGTTCGGAAAGAAAGCACAGCCTCTGCCCCTGCCTTCTATAAACACATCTTCCGAGTAGAGCAAACATCACGTCAACGTGACTTAACCCTTACCTCTGTTGTGTTTGGATTTTATTAGTTTAATGCTGCCTTTTTCTGCTTTACATAATCGCCAAATACGCGATCTACCTCAGCACGCTGCTCATTATCAAGTGTGTCGTTAGCATGAATCAGACCACGATAGTAAGTTTTGATAGCCTTCGTCAACTGTGCTCTATCTGCAGAGTTCTGCTCGAAAATATCATCAAGGTCCTTATAAAGGGCTGGTTTCATCTTATTCATAAAGGAAAGCTTACCAGTAGCAGGAGCCTCTGCTTCAGTAGAAAGACTATCAGCCTGCTCTGTTACATTAACCTTTACAGTATCCTCTGGAGCTGTTTCTGCATCTGAGCCAAACATAGATGACACATCTATCTTACCAACTTGATCAACCAATGCACCGCCATAGTTATAAAGCAATGCACCGATTCCAATAACAACAGCAATAATCAAGCCTAAGACAACTGTGCCCTTACCTATCTTTGGCATACTAAACGAGGAGCCTTCATGGTTCAAATCAGCAAAGAGTTCATCAATATTGCTATAACGATCGCTACGCTTGAAAGCACAGCAACGCTTGATAACCTCGCTGTAAGCTAATGTAAGCCCCATCACCTTCATAATAGTACCAAGCGAATAGATATCAGCTGTACCGTCTGCTGCCATCGTTTGGTCTTTCAACTCTGGTGCCATAAAGCGAGTTGTATCAGCTGTAGGCTTAACATCTTCAGGTGAAAGAACACTGAAATCAATGAGCTTCACATAATCACCCTGCTTTGTAATAAGCACGTTTGAAGGCTTCAGGTTGCGATGAGTAGTACCCTGCTGATGAGCATAACGCAATGCATCGGCAATCTGATTGATGATAGCAATCTTCTCATCATCAGTATGATTTTCCTTGAGATAAGCCTGCAAAGTACGTCCTTCAACATACTCTTCCTCTATACAAAGTCCGTAACCATCAACTTCTACCAAACCTTGATAGCGCACAATACCAGAGTGATTGAGTCGTTGACATTGTTTAAACTCACGCTTCAATGCGTTACGAAGCAATACACGCTCACGGTATTCTTCCTTTAGAGTCTTCAATACGACTGTCTGGTCACCCTTGCGACACTTCACAATCATACAATATCCCTGTGATGGAATAACTTTATATTCAGTATAACTGGCCTTTACTGGAGCATCAGCAGTTGGCGCCTGTTCATTAGTGGAAAGTTTGTTCTCACTCATTGATATTCGTAGGTTTTTAATTAACTTTACGTCTTTTGTGTACAAAAAAATAGTAAAAAAACGAGATAAGATAGAGTTTTTACGAGGTAAAGAATAAAAAAAGGTTAGAAGGTAAAAACAAAATAAGCCATGTTACTCTTCAAACTTTATTCCAATATTACTATATCTTTTTAAAAGACTATGTCTCGACTAAAGTCATCCTCTTTATAGGTAATAATACCCTTCTAATACTATCCTTTACATTACCTTTCCTACGACAAAACAAAGTACTTCTGCGAATTATTTTTCATGAAGAAAAATATTTATTTTTCACGAGTGGAAATATTTATTTTTCACGAGTGGAAATATTTATTTTCACGAGTGGAAATATTTATTTTCATGAAAAAAATATTTTTCTTCATGAAAATAATTCGTAAAAAGGCTATTCAAGCAAACTGATAAATAGGTATATTCAAGTATTTTAGGGCATAAACTATGGTGCTTCAGAGCTATATTCTCATCGTCTTGATACGTTATATACTATTGAAAAGCTAATCAATACAACGCCTACAATACCTCATTTTTACACTGTCAGAAGGCTCAGAATCACTTCTCTTCTTCATTCCTTCTAATAATGCTTTTACCTTATTATAGTCCATATTCTCGATTAACCGGTTTCGTTCTGCCTCATTGATTGTCGTATCTAACTTCCAACCATAGCTCTTAAACAATTCCGTAATTTGACTTACCTTGTATGAAGCATCAGAAGTAACGGCATTACTCTCGACAAACGAAGTATTTGAACAAGCCATTGTACAAAATAAAACAACGATAGAAAACACTCCTAAAATTAAGTTCCGTCTCATAAGTAAACCTCCTTTCAATCAGATAGATAATATAACACTGCAAATATAGGCAATATTCTCGTTTAAGACAAACAATAAAGGGATAAAAATACCTAATAACTCATACAAATGCAGGCGAAGATATCAATAAAAAAATCCCATAACTCCTATACAAGAGCTATGGGATTTCATATTCTGAATAAGCTTGGTAGTAATCTATCGGACCACTACCAATTGCTTATGATTAATCAGCAAACTTTGCCTTGATGAACTCACGGTTCAAACGAGCGATGTTAGCAATCTTCTCGTTCTTAGGACAAACAGCCTCGCAAGCACGTGTGTTAGTACAGTTACCGAAGCCAACCTCATCCATCTTAGCAACCATTGCCTTAGCACGCTTAGCAGCCTCAGGCTTACCCTGTGGCAAGAGAGCCAACTGGCTAACCTTAGATGAAACGAAGAGCATAGCAGAACCATTCTTACATGCAGCAACACAAGCACCACAACCGATACATGTTGCACAGTCCATTGCCTCATCAGCATTGTCCTTAGAGATAAGAATAGCATTGGCATCCTGTGCCTGACCGGTACGGATTGTTGTGTAACCACCAGCCTGAATAATCTTATCGAATGCTGTACGGTCTACCATACAGTCCTTGATAACTGGGAAACCAGCTGAACGCCATGGCTCAACAGTGATAACATCACCATCGTTGAAACGACGCATATAGAGCTGACAGGTTGTTGCACCGCGTTCAGTCTTACCGTGTGGAGTACCGTTGATATAGAGTGAACACATACCGCAAATACCCTCGCGGCAGTCGTGGTCGAAGACGAAAGGCTCATCACCAGCCTCAATAAGTTCCTCGTTGAGGATATCGAGCATCTCAAGGAATGAGGTATCATCTGGGATGTTCTTCATCTCATGTGTATCGAAATGACCCTGATCCTGTGGACCGTTCTGCTTCCAATACTTAATTGTGAATGATATATTTCTTGCCATTTTAGTTCTTGT
>BNJS01000670.1_pt1 | contig 30607 bp, 35 predicted proteins | sample 8540461 | NCBI WGS metagenome assembly BNJS01 (sample SAMD00202454, study PRJDB9452) | human saliva metagenome | isolation source: human saliva | place: Japan | reverse complement strand
TCCATTTTGATGCTTGCGGAAGTTCCGCAAAGGCCATTTTCCCCATTTTGATGCTTTGCGGAAGTTCCGCAAAGGCCATTTTCCCCATTTTGATGCTTGCGGAGTTCCGCAAGAGCCATTTTTCCTATTTTTGAGGCTTGCGGAAGTTCCGCAAGGGCCATTTTCTCCATTTTGACGCTTGCGGAAGCGTCCGCAAACGCCACGAAGACGAAGCGCCGGGCACACGCCGGGTGAGAGAGCCTCACCACACAGCATGTACCCGGCGCATCTTTTGCCTCGGGACCGTCAACGATTAGTGCTTCATTTGATAGGTCCCAATCAGCGCCTCGAGCTTCGTGATCAGCTCGTCGAGTGGCATGCCCGATCGCTCGCTCATCATGCCTACGGTGGCGATGGGGAGCATCACCTTGGCGATGGGCGTCCGCAGCATGGCGAACTTCTCGTTGATGGTGGGCGGGTCGTCAATCAGCTTTGGGAAACGCGTCACGAGCGCCTTGAGCTTCGTGTCTTTGGTGATCGCATCGGGCGACGCGGGCGCCTCTTCCAGCTCGGCCGCGGGGGTGCTCTTGTTCGCCTTTTTGCTCATCGTCCCACGTGAGGAGGTGCGAGATCCTTCCAGCTCACGGATGTGCGTGCAGTTTTGCATCATCTCCATCACGCCACAGGAAGCGCCCGTTGGCGTCGCGAACAGCCACGTAGACGATGTAAATAAAGAGGCCCGGCTTGTTGATCCAGAACTCGGAGCGGCTCTGCTCGCCGGTGCGAAACTTCTCGATGATCTCCTCCACGATGTGCACGCTTTTGGGCGGGTGACAGTTGCGCACCTCGCGGCCGATGACGCCCTTGCTGCGCGGAAAGACGCGGTGGGGCGTGTCGGTGTAGAACCTGACCAGCTCGTTTTCGTCCACGTAAGAGATGTCGACAGGGCAGGTGGCGGAACAGCAGGGTTGATCTGCTCCAGCGTCAGCTTGCCCTCGGCCACGTCGAGCACACGGTCGTCTTCGTCGGTGTCCTTCGCGCCCATCCCGTACTTGCCGAGCAGCGCGGCCGGATCGTTCATAAAGTCTCCGCCCGCGGGTGCGTTAGTCGATGCAGTTGCAGCCTTCGGCGCGTCGCCCGGCATGTCGATCAGGAAGAAACCGATCTCGCGATCGCCGTGCTTCATCTCCTCAAACTCCGCGTCGAAATCAGCTTGAGCGACGTCGGGTAAAGGATCAGCTCCTCCTTGCCGATGAGGTCGAGCACATCTTCTGACATCGTTTTGAAGGCCTGGAGAGTCTTCCGTGCGCCCCAGTTGGAGCAGGGTCGCGGGCTTTGTTCATCTCGTCGCGCACGTAGTCGTCGTAGGTCCCACATCGTGGTCGAAGGCCGCGTGAATCCCTTGCGCTCCAAGGCGGAGTAGAGCTGGTTTTGCTTGCGGTGGAAGTGCACTTTGTATTTCAACACGTCATTCATCAACGCCGTCCATGCGGCCTCGTCGAAAGGCTTTTGCAGCCAGCTCCTCGCCCTGCTTCATCAGCTCCTTCATACGGTCGGCCTCGCGCCGGTAGGCATCAATCGGGTGGCCAAAGGCAACTCCTTTCGCGGCTCCTTGATCAGGCCCTCGTAGATGTGGAAACGATCTCTTGCGTGTCCTCGTCGCGGCATTCGTCCGGAGTCTCGTCCTTAACCAACTGCTCGGCCGCGGCAAATTCTTCGGGCGATACCTCGCCCACTTCTTTTCTTACGCGCTCGCGCCTCGTCTATGGTCAGTTGCTTGCTATTATAAGCCTCGCGAATCGCGATCATTCGGCGCAGCTTATCCTGATCCATGCTTTCAAAAATCGGATTTGTCATACGTCTTATTTTTATTGGGGGATTGTATGGGAAAAAGAGGAACGGATGCCCTGAAGCCGATAGATATAACGATAGCCGAGTGTAAGGCCCAAGTCATACTGAAAGACTCCGCACCCTCTTTCCCATATCATGAAAAACAGGGGCTAAAAACGCATCGCGCGGCGAAGTCGGTCCCGTCGCGCGATGTTACATCTCCAGAAGAGCCCGCTTCTGGATCGGTCGTTCGCCGTTACTTGTCTGGTTTTTGAAAGCTGGTGATAAAAGTGATTATCCCCAAGATGATACCGGGGATATTGGCCAAGATGATCGGCCAATCCTTCGCGGGCTTCTTGAACAGCCCGTAGGTCGTCCAAAAGCATACAGTTGAATGCTGCGCACAGAGGCTGTATGGGGAGTCCCCTTTGTCCAGCCAAGTTCATTTGAATTTGCAGAGATGTACGATACATACATCAGGATCGATGCACAGGTGGCTACTATAGCCAGGATGCGAAACCATTTCTCGTTCATACTAATGTCCTATTTGTAGTGATAAATCGCCGCAAAGGTAAAAGTGCACTGCAATAAGTTGTCACATCCATTTCTTTTTCATTCGTTAGCGCAGGGTCTACTCCCCTCCGCTAACCGGGGTGCTGTCTATCGAGACAATCTGCATTCGGTCACCCTCTACACAGATCGTCTGTGTATTCGTGATTGGGCGCAGAGGGAGGTGGCTATATGTCCGCACGGTCTCCTCGGCCGACTCCTCAAATGGCTCACAACCGTAATGGGGCACCGTGTAGAAATCGACCAGTCCAAGCGCATCAAAATCTCGAAAGTCGGGCGTGTAGGCCGTTGCGACAGCGTCCATCACTTGTGCATACGCAATACTTGGCGCAGCAATCATGCTCCCCGCCGACTCTCCAATGTACAGCGCCCCAGCCTTCACCCGACGGACAATCGCCCGATCGGCTCCCTTCCGCCTGAGTTCCTGCATGAGGAAAAACGGATTACCACCGCTGACGTAAATGCAGTCATTCCTCTCAATGTCTGCTCGATCACTTCGGCCGTCGCCTGCGTAATCTCCAACTCCTCCACCGTGTAGCCCAATCGCTCGAGCGCCGCCCGTCCTTCTGCCACATACAGATTATACTCCTCATGGAGCGCCGCAGTCGGGATAAAAGTTACCGTCCCCGCTCCTTTCCCGCCAATTCGGGTAGTAAATCTGCCACATCCGCGAAGGATGAGCACAAAACAATCTCTTCATAACGTGTCTCTCTGTTTGATGCGATTCGCATTGCTAGCTCTTGTCGACAGCTCCCGCTGCAGCTCGTCAGCGATAGGAGCAGCAACCATGCAACTCAATCAAACGGCCCAGCGCCACAGCCCAAAAAGTCTACACTGCAACTATTTTTCATCCGCCTTTTCCAACTTACCGATGTCGATCGGCAGTCGCCTACGGAATCCTTCCTTGAAAGAGATCAGCGTCTCCGTCCGCGCCAATCCTAATGTAGCTCTTGTCAACGCTCCCGCTGCAACTCGTCAGCGATAAGAGCAGCAACCATACAACTCCAATCAAACGGCCCAGCGCCACAGCCTGAAAGTCCATACGCGACTATTTTTTTCATCCGCCTTTTCCAACTTGCCAATATCGATCGGCGGTCGCCTACGGAATCCTTCTTTTGAAAGAGATCAGCGTCTCCGTCCGCGCCAATCCTAAAGGCAATAGCTTCTTATGGATGATGCTGAGCAAATGTTCATTATCTCTGGCGTAGATCTTTACAAAGAGGTCGTATTTCCCCGTCGTATGGTGACACTCCACAATCTCGGGATCTGCTTCAATGCCTCCGTGATCGAAGCGTATTGATCCGAACTCTGGAGAAAAAAAGCCCCCATGTAAGCACACGTCTTGAACCCGATCTTGCTATTATCAATGATGAATTCGGAGCCTTTCACGACTCCAGCATGAATCAACTTCTGAATCCGCTGATGGATCGCCGCCCCGGAAACATTGCATTCCGCGCCACTTCAAGAAACGGCTTCCGAGCGTCTTTGACCATCATGCTCAGAATCTTCTCGTCCAATTCATCTAATTCGTATTGTTCCATCGTCTTTTCAGGTTAAGATGACATTGTTAGCTGTAACAAAGAGGCGTAGAGACGGCCTCCTACTCAATCCTCCTTGACCGTCATCATTTCATCTGATGAAATCTCGTTCTATGCAAAAACAAAGAGGGGAGCGAACCTACTTTCTTACCTGTAAGATTCGCCCCCACTCTCTTTTTAATGTTGATATTCAATTCGTGGATGCAAGAAATCGAATACCTCTTACTTGTTATCTACTTGTTTACGTGCCGAGTAACTGATCTTCAAGGCATATGCTTCTCAAGCGCCTGCTTTAAATCAGTGATCAACCCCATCTTGGTGTCCTGGTCGGCTTTGATTGAGACGGTCATAAAAGGCTGATCCTCCTCTTTCATACTCGACTTTTCCTGCCCGATGTATGTTCCTACTTCAGAGATTTCCGCAAAAGCATCATTCAATTGCAGACGACTCTCCGACCCCATCTTGGCACGATATTCCTCGATAGGCTGCCCGACATAAATAAACGTGACCAGTGATTTCTTCTCCAGCTTCTGTAGCTCCGTAGCCTGCAGGGGCATGGAATTGCACCTTCAAAAGTCACTTCGCGCATGGTCGTAACCATCATAATGAAAAACAAGAACGCAAAGACCAAGTCTGGCAATGATGACGTGTTCAACTCGGGCATTTCACGTCCACCCGATCGACTGAATTTTCCCATTACATTTTTCCTTCCTTAAATCTTTAGTTCGCAGCAGGAGCAGACTTAGATCCTCCACCATAGTTCTTCGGCTCAGCCTCGGATATCTTCTGAGGATATATCATCTGTACAGCTTCCTGCTGTTTTTCATCCAACTCTGCAAATGTTTTTGCCCCATTTCTGCTTAGCTACTTCATCACGCAGTTCGTTATAAGCAGCGGCCAATTCATTTTGCACCCGGATGTATGCTTGATACTGCGTACCTCGGTCGTTTTGCAACGATATAATGTGAGGTTTTGCACACCATCATCTTTCCAAAAACGGGACATCAGCTTCTTCCTTCTCTGGTAAATTTGGATCGTTATTCACATTGGCTATGAACTCCTTAGCCTTAGCTTTGACCTGCTTTTATATCCATGTATTCACCACCGCACAACACTTGATTAGTGGAGCTGATCAAAACTACAAAGCATGTTCCTTTTTGACATCGATTTCCTGTTTCTTCTGCTGTTTATCGGGTGGAGGAGGCAATCTTCAGCTAACCCCATATCCGTATCCATAGAAGTCGTCAAAAGAAAGAACAGCAACAACATGAAAGCGATGTCAGCAGAAGAAGATCCATTAATTCCCGGAACTTTTTCTTTTTCTTACTCATGTTCTTTCTATGCTCGCTATATTCTATTACTTATTCAGAACCTTCTTAAGACTACCAGCAATCATAGCTAACACTGAAAGTCCCAACAGGACATACGTTGAATAGATCCACATATCCGAGACCTTCAACCAGCCCGCTGTATTGAATTGTGCTGAATCAACATTGATTCCTGGTAGAGGAGTAGCATCACCCATCGCATAGGTTACTCCAAGCAAGACTACAAAAAGCAATCAACACTACTAAAGATCCTAGTGCTGCTTTCGGTTTAGTCTTCAGCGCAGAAAAAGAACTGCATAATTCCAAACAGCACCAAACAAACCATCGTAACTCCAAACAGTGCATAGCACCAATAAAAGTAACAGCGATGTATTTACGGGCTCCTTATTCTCTGCAGCAGGATCAACCACACCACCGAGATAGAACATTGCTAGGACAATCACACTAACTATGATGACGCCTGTCAACATCCAGCTCGACAGTTTCCTTATCTTGGTTACAGCCATGACTCGTCTTACTTTTTGTATTTCACATTGTACTTGATAACCATATCGAGCAATGTAATCGACGCATCTTCCATTTTATTCAGAATAGCTTCCAATTTGCTCAACAGATAGTTATAGAAAACCTGAAGGATCAATGCAACGATCAAACCACCAACCGTAGTGATCAAGGCCACCTTCATACCACCGGCAACAACCGTCGGACTAATATCACCTACACGCTCAATCTTATCGAACGCCATGATCATACCTACTACTGTTCCCAAGAAGCCCAATGACGGTGCCATCGCGATAAACAGGGTAATCCAAGACAGATTCTTTTCCAACAGTCCACTCTGCACACCACCATAAGCGACAATAGACTTCTCTACAACATCGATCCCTTGATCGATTCTCATTAATCCTTGATATGCAATAGAAGCAATCGGGCCTCTAGTATCTCGTGCAATAGCTTTTTGCGCCATCTACATCTCCTCGATCGAGTGCAGCCTCAATCTCGTTCAACATACCGTTAGGATTCACATCTGCGAAGTTCAAGTAGATGATTCGTTCCAAGACAAATGCTAAACCCAAAAATCAAAAGCAATAGCAACGAAGCTCATGAAGTCTGCACTACCTTCAATAAACTTCGTCTTTAATGCTTGATGAACTCCTCCCTCAACGGGAGCTGCAGCCTCTGCCGCTTCTTGTGCAAATGCTACTGTAGAGATACCCGCAGCCAATACACCCAAGAAGGCTTTCGTAAACAACTTTTTCATAGTGATGATAATTTGGAATTAATGCCTGAATTTTACTTTGATGAATATACTTATTGATTAGAAACTTCGCTTGTTCGCGCTTCTTATTTTTATCTTTCTACCGTATGCTTGCGGAGAAAGCGGGATTCGAACCCGCGATACGCTTTTGGCGTATACACGCTTTCAGGCGTGCCTCTTCAACCACTCGAGCATCTCTCCTTTCTTATTAATCGCCCTCATTCTTTCTGAAAACGAGTGCAAAGTACGGAAAAAAACATGACACGCAAACTTTTTGCTGGTATAACTTAGTTTTCCTTGATGTCATCATCTCTTCCATAATACGTCAACACATTATGTAGACGTCAATTAGATGTAGGAAATGAAATGTCAAACAGGGCTAATGTATTCTCTCTTGTAAGATCTGCCACAGTCTCCTCTGATAGCTGCAATTCTTCCGCCACCTTCTTTACGACTTCTATGAGAAAAGCTGGCTCATTCCGTTTTCCTCGATACGGCGAAGGAGATAAATATGGCGCATCTGTCTCTAATAAAAGCATCGTTGATGGTACCATCCGTATAATATCAGACAATGCAGACTTTTTGAAAGTAACGATCCCATTAACTCCTATCTTGAATCGCTGCATGCGCTTTATTTCCTTCAATTCATCGACCGTCCCTGAAAAAGCAATGAAAAACACCTTTCAATCTCTCCACTCCTACCTTATATATGCAGTCAAACACTTCTGAAAAAAAGCGTCACGAACATGAATGCTTACAGGAAGATTCATATCGACACTCCACTTCAACTGTTCTTCGAGCACAATCCTTTGCTCTTTCAGATACGCCTGTTCCCAGTGTAAATCGATTCCAATTTCACCAATTCCACAATAAGGACGCTTTGTCAACATTCTCTCTATCGCCTGTAGTTTTGACGAATAGTGAGAGTCCACACTTGTCGGATGCAACCCCATCATCGGAAAAGGCAAATTCAGGATGCTCGTCACATAAGCAAAACATCGGAGCAATGCTCGACTCGTCTATATTTGGTAATAGTACGGCTATCACTCCAGCAGCTTTTGCTCGTTCTATTACCAATTCCCTGATCACCGTAAAAAAATCCTCGGCGTAAAAGGTGGGTATGACTGTCTATCAACTTCATTGCAGCCATGTTTTTCACTTTGCTCGGTCTATCAGCAGACTGCAAACACGGAGTAGCTCTTGGCATCTTTCCTGATTTACACTCAACCGTGCTAATTCACTCCAAGCGAGATCATAATGATACTTTTATCCTGCTTTGTGTACGCTCCCTCAGCTTCAATTCATCATATATACTGGTGATCACTGATATTTTCTCATTCGCAGTGTAAACTGAAGCGTTCTCTTTTCTGTAATGCGCTATGCGAGTCTTTTGCTCATCTGTTGCAAGCTGATACATGAGCACTGACAGAAAGGTCTTCTTGTCGCACAGAATATCACCTCCTATATTTTTTTCCGAATGTACTCGTATCACCGTAGACATCCAACATATCATCTTGCAACTGAAAGGCTAACCCTATATGGATTCCAAAACGATAAAAGCACCTCTGCGTCATGCACGGATGCACCACCGATTAATGCTCCCATCTTCAAGCTGCAAAGCCAATAATACGGCTGTTTTCAGGCGGATCATCTCCATGTATTCTTCTTCTGTCACATCGTCACGTCGCTCAAACTCCATATCGAACTGTTGACCTTCACAGATTTCAAGCGCCGTCTGCGTAAACAGATCCAAGACAGGCTTTAATGATGAGGACGGGGTCTGTCCAATCAGACGATAGGCTACGATCAACATGGCGTCACCTGAAAGCACAGCCGTATTTCTATCCCATTTCACATGGACGGTCGGCTGATTGCGACGTTTTTCTGCCTCATCCATCAAGTCGTCATGCAACAGTGTGAAGTTGTGGAACATCTCTACACCCATAGCCGCAGACATCGCACACTCTATATCATCTCGGTAAAGATTGCAGGCCATTAGCACAAAAGCTGGCCGCAAACGCTTCCCTCCTTCAGATAAGGTGTAGACAATCGGATCGAAAAGACTTTGTGGAGAATCATCGAAACGCAACTGATGGATAGCCTCTTCAATCGCCTTGAGGATGTATTCAAATGACAACATAGCAACGGTTGTAGCAGAGAGATAATTAGAAAAGGTCGCTCTCTTCAGGGGAGGGAGAACGACCTTTTTCTTTTTAGTTCATCATCGTCTGCTATTTTGCACGTGAGTGAGGTACGTTCAATGAGGGGTATTATTGCTGCAGGCGGAACGTTACGGGAAGTGTAAACTTCACACGTACAGGCTTGCCACGCTGCTTACCAGGCTTCCATTTCGGCATGGAATTGATCACACGAAGCGCCTCTTTATCGAGAGCGGGATCAATACCACGGACTACCTGAGCATCTACAATCGTACCGTCTTTGTTCACAACAAACGTACAAGTAACACGTCCTTGAATGCCGTTTTCCTGTGCTACGACGGGATACTTAATTGACTTAGCGATATAGCTCATCAACTCAGCCTGTCCACCCGGAAACTCCGGCATTTCCTCTACCACTACAAAAAATGTGCTGTGGAGACTCTTCTTCTTCCTCATGCGTTACCGCAGGAGGAGTATAAACCTGCACCTGGGCTGCTTTCTGATTGTCCTCGGAAGATATCAGGTCATTATTCGCAACCTGCACATTATCTTCCACCACATTCAGCACTTCAGCCACATTGGGCACATCGGGAGGAGGGGAGGGGAGGCGTCTCATCCTGCCTTGTGATATCCATCTCTTCCTCCGCGATAACATCGCTGATCCCTTCGTCTTTCTGAACGACCTGATCTTGGGTACCCCATTCAAACCCAACGAACAGAACAGCCAAAGCCCACGACCAACCCCATGAGGATGCCTAGGCCCTTACTACCTTCAAGATCTGCTTTTGGCGATTTCTTGACTTCCATGAGTTATCTATTTAAAGAGTGATTATTCGTCTATCTTCTTATCGGAGGCAAAGATAGAGAAAAATGAATGCGACAACCGAAGCTGCCAAAAATTCAAAGCTGAGACAAAACAAACGCAATCAAACGAAAACGACGAAAATTGAGGAAGACGAGTAGGTTTAGGGGAAACATGAAAGACCTTACTCAGCGCGAGTTCAGTCTAAGCCATCTGCTTTTTATATCCCATCGTTAGGAGACTCATCGGCCATGATGGTCCTGGCGACAGTGTCGCCGAAGCTCTCATCTGCCATGAGGGTCCTGGCGACAGTGTCGCCGAAGCGCTCATAGACCATGAGGGCCTCGGCAAAGCCTTCACAGACTTCTAACTCATGTCATTTTACAGAGGGGAGAATGGCCTATCCTCAATTACGGAAATATTTCTCTAATTACCCCGTAGCCGTATCGGAATTGTCGTACTTTTGCCCTGCGTCTTCAGGAAAAAGGACGGAAAAAGCACGCCCTTCGGACATGAAGACGCGATTGTTTTACACATTATATATTAGAGACATGGCAAAACTCGATTTGACGAAGTACGGTATCACGGGTACCACGGAGATTGTGCACAATCCTTCTTACGAGGATCTGTTTAACGAGGAGATGAAGCCCGGTTTGGAGGGCTATGAAAAAGGTCAGCTGACGGAGCTGGGTGCAGTGAACGTTATGACGGGCATCTACACTGGGCGATCGCCGAAGGATAAGTTTATCGTCATGGACGAGACGAGTAAGGACACCGTATGGTGGACGTCGGAGGAATACAAGAACGACAATAAGCCGGCATCGGCCGAGGGCATGGAATGCGGTCAAGGAGATTGCCAAGAAGGAGCTGTCGAACAAGCGACTCTTCGTAGTGGACGGCTTCTGCGGCGCCAATCGGTCGACATGTCTGAGGGTACGCTTTATCATGGAAGTGGCTTGGCAAGCGCACTTTGTGACGAACATGTTCATCCGTCCGACGAAGGAAGAGCTGGAGTCGTTCGAGCCAGACTTCATCGTCTACAACGCTTCGAAGGCGAAGGTGGAGAACTACAAGGAGCTGGGAGGCTTAACTCAGAGACCGCCGTAGTCTTCAACCTGACCTCCAAGGAGCAGGTGATCATCAACACATGGTACGGCGGCGAGATGAAGAAGGGTATGTTCTCGATGATGAACTACTTCAAGCCGCTCGAGGGTATCGCCTCCATGCACTGCTCCGCCAACACGGACACGAACGGACAGAACACAGCCATCTTCTTCGGCCTCTCGGGCACGGGCAAGACGACGCTATCGACCGACCCGAAGCGTCTGCTGATCGGTGACGACGAGCACGGATGGGACGACGAAGGTGTGTTCAACTACGAGGGCGGATGCTATGCCAAGGTGATCAACTTGGATAAGGAGAGCGAGCCAGACATCTACCACGCCATCCGTCGCAATGCCCTGCTGGAAAACGTGACGGTAGATGCGAACGGCAAGATCGACTTCAAGGACAAGAGCGTGACCGAGAATACGCGCGTATCGTATCCGATCTATCACATCGAAAAGATCGTGAAGCCCATCTCGAAGGGCCCGGCTGCGAAGAATGTGATCTTCCTCTCTGCCGACGCGTTCGGGGTGCTGCCGCCCGTGTCTATCCTGACGCCGGAGCAGACGAAGTATTACTTCCTCTCTGGTTTCACGGCGAAGCTGGCCGGTACAGAGCGCGGTATCACCGAGCCGACGCCGACCTTCTCCGCTTGCTTTGGACAGGGCATTCCTCGAACTGCACCCAACGAAGTATGCAGAAGAGCTGGTGAAGAAGATGGAGCGCAGCGGCGCCAAGGCCTATCTGGTGAACACGGGATGGAATGGCACAGGGCAAGCGTATCTCGATCCGCGATACACGCGGCATCATCGACGCCATCCTCGAGGGGCACATCCTCAAGGCACCGACGAAGAAGCTGCCCTTCTTCGACTTCGAGATCCCGACGGAACTGCCGGGTGTTGATCCGAAGATCCTCGATCCGCGCGACACGTACGCTAACGAAGCCGAGTGGGAGACGAAGGCGAAGGATCTGGCCGGACGCTTCGTGAAGAACTTCGTGAAGTACGAAGGCAATGCAGCTGGCAAGGCGCTCGTAGCTGCGGGCCCGAAGCTGTAATCCTCCACAAACACACGCTATGCCATTCGATTATAAAAAGGAGTTCAAAGGCTTTTTATGCGCCAAAGGCGTGTCCTGAGATCATCCGCATTCCGGCAATAAACTTCGTGGCTGTGAGATGGATCCGGTGACCCCAATGAAGCCGAAGGAGCCTATCAACAGGCGATCAGACTGCTGTACGGAGTATCCTTTACGATCAAGATGAGCAAGAAAACAGATCGTCACATCGAGGGTTATTTCGACTATGTCGTGCCGCCGCTTGAAGGCTTCTGGTGGCAACCGGGGCTGAAGCGATTCGATCGCACACGTAAGGAGGAGCTTCATTGGATTTCGATCATTCGTCTGCCGGACTTCGTAACGAAGGACGACTTTGATTGGGCGATCACTGAGGCGACCCGGAGGAAGAAAACAGACTTCTCGAAGGTGGACTTCTTAAGCTACGATGAGGGATTATGCGTGCAATGCCTGCATGTCGGTTCGTACGACAACGAACCGGAAACAGTGCAGCGAATGCATGACTTTATCAGAGCAGAGGGTTACACCATCGACATCACCGACGAACGCCATCATCACGAGATCTATTTGAGTGATCCGCGCAAAAGCAGCACCGGAGAAGAGACGAACGATTCTCCGCCTCCCCATCAAAAGCATAGCATAAGCGTTGATTTTATAATGATTCAGCGTGTCTCCCTCACCTCAAAAAGAGCGGAGGGGGCACGCTTCTTTTTATCCCCAAAACGAAATGACACGAATAGACAGAGAAGACGACGGACGGCGTGGCCGCTTCGTCATCTATGAAGATGAGCTGTATGCCGGCGAGATGACCTACGAGTGGCAGGACGCGCGGACGATCATCGTGGATCACACAGGCGTGGAGAGCTACTTCGGCGGTAAGGGCTACGGCCGACTGCTGATTGGCGCGGGCGTGGACTTTGCCCGACGCGAGGGACTGAGGATCGTCCCCGTATGCTCGTTTGTCAGGAAGAGCTTCGAGCGAGACGCGTCGCTGGCGGACGTGAAGGCCTGACGGACGCGCTATATTAATAGGTATAGGGGCGCTGCCTCGGGGAGTCGTTGATGAGCGACTTCTCCGAGGTGGCGCCCTCTTCTTCTTCTTGGGGCCACGCACCCTCCTTTTCTTGTCTTGACACGGGGAAAAGAAGGCGAAAAAGAAAGTCAAGGCGTCAGGGACGCCTGCCAAGTTTGCCGGATACGCACCATAACAGCTCAAGGCGTCAGGGACGCCTGCCAAGTTTGCCGGGTACGCACCATAACAGCTCAACAACTCAACAAACCAACAACTCAACACCCCCATCAGACGGTGATCTCGATCGTGAGACCGCCGACGGCAGCGACGACGCTTTCGTAGTATCCGTCGCCGGTGGTGCGTGGGCCGCTGAGGACTGCGTAACCGTCGTGCCGCAGCCGATCGGTCAAGGGCGTCTACCTCTGCCGGGCTGCCCACGCTGAGGGCGATATGGGCGTAGCCGAGACTGTCGGCCGTGGCGGATGGGAGCAACGCCGGGCGTGTCATGATCTCCAGCCGTGCGCTGCCGCCGGGGAAGGTGAGGAAGTACGACCGGAACTGCTTCGTCGGGTTGTGATAGAGCGGACCGGCGGTGGCGTGGAAGTAACGCTCGAAGAAATCGCGCGTAGCCTCCAGATCAGCGGTGTAGAGCGCCACATGCTCGATGCGTAGCGGGGTGGACGACATGGGGAGGAGCGATCAGGGGGCGAGGCGGTGAAGATCCCAGTGGCCATCCGGTTGGAGCTCGTAGAGGAAGCGGTCGTGCAGCCGACTGTCGCGGCCCTGCCAGAACTCGATGCGGCTGGGTGTGACGGCGTACCCGCCCCAGTTGTCAGGCCGGGGCACCTCGCGGCCGACGAAGCGCAGGCTCTCCGAGGCGAAGCGCATCATAATGTATTCGCGCGAGGGGATGGGCTGACTCTGCGGTGAAATGCGCGCCCCGACGCGGCTCTTGTAGGGCCTCATGGCGAAATAGGCGTCGCTCTCCTCGGGGCTGAGCCGCGTGACGGTGCCCTCGACATGAATCTGCCGCTCCAACTCGTGCCAGAGGAAGGTGACGGCCACGTGCGGGTTCTCAGCCATCTGTCGCCCTTTGCGACTCTCATAGTTGGAGTAAAGACGAAGCGGCCGCCCACGACTTCCTTGAGCAGGACCGTACGGACGCTCGGCCGACCGTCTGGCGTGGCCGTGGCCACGATCATGGCGGTGGGTTCGTTGACCTGCGTTTCGAGGGCCTCTTTGAGCCATTGATCCACCATTTCGAGCGGATCGTTGGGTAGTTCTTTTTCGGCTCAGGCTGCGCGAGGAATACTCGCGGCGGATATTCTCTAAGTGTAAATCTTGTGCCATAGGTGTTGTTCTCTTCTATTGATGAGGGGCCGCAAATGTAAACGGGGCCGCGAAATCCGTCTTCCGGTCATAAAGTATAGACCCAAGCCCTCGTCCGGCCATCCCCAAGCGCAAAAACGATCAGCAAAGCCCTCCTCCCCTTGATTAAACAGCCATTGTCTACAGACAAAACCACCTGATACCTATTTACAAGTCCATTGTCTACAGACAAAAAAGCTCATATAGGCCTATACATATACATTGTCTACAGACAAAAATGAGTGTATATGTATTTCACCTTATAATGTCTATAGACAAATCAATTCATTAGGGCATATATCCATAGATTGTCCATAGACGATAACTTATAAAAACATCTACACCTCCATTTTTGTCCGCAGACAATGACCTATGAAAATAGATATAGACCCATTTTGTCCGCAGACAATAGAGGCTCATATATCTATACCCCTTTTTGTCTACAGACAAATACTGCCATAACGCCTCCTCCAGCCCATCTCCAACTGTCAGCAAGTTCGCGGACGACGCACCCCTCCCTCGCCTACCGTTGGCGACATGACCCCCATCGAAATAAGCCTCCAGACCGAGGCTTGCCCCTCAGCTCATCCGTAGAAATCACGATCCGCAGCCATCGAATGCATCTCTGCCGCCCCGAATGCTTTTTTTAATCCCAAAACCGCGTTTACCTTTGTTCACGGATACAGAGCGGCGAAGGGGGCCAACACACCCCCTAAGGCTGCAAGAATCAAGGAACTTATACACGTGGACAAGAAGTAATACAGAGCGAAATACGCACCCACGGCCGGGGATGATCCCGCCGAGGGAGCTACCCCATATCATCAACACTTCATCATTATTTAATGCATTGCATATTATGGCAAACACAGGAAAAACGAAGAACTCATTATGAGCGAATCATTGCAGCCTGGGCAGTGATTGCGCTGACGGGGAGCATGCCCCATGTCGTGAAAAGCAGACGGGGCGGCCCTCAGGGCGGCAACCGCCGAGATGCAGGCCGACGGCGTCGTGCACGGCGTGATCGTGGACGATAAGGGCGAGGCCATTATCGGCGCCAGCGTGCTGGAAAAAGGCACGTCGAACGGTACAATCACCGACGCCGACGGGAAATTCACGCTCCGTGCCAAAGCGGGCACGCGGCTCGTCATCTCCTACATCGGCTACCGCACCCAAGAGGTGACGGCTTCGGCCACGATGCGCATCGTGCTGCATGAGGATAGCGAGCTGCTGAACGAAGTCGTCGTCGTGGGTTACGGCACGCAGAAGAAGGTCAACCTGACCGGCGCCGTGGCCACGGTCGACATCGGTAAGACACTCGAGGCGCGGCCGTATTCTGACGTCTCGAAGGCGCTTCAGGGGCGCCGTGTCGGGCCTCTCGGTCGTGAACAGCAGCGGTCAGCTTGGCGCCGCACCCACGATGACCATCCGCGGCGTGGGAACGCTGAGCAACAGCGCACAGAGCGCCCCTTCATCCTCGTCGACGGGGTGCCGATGGACGACCTCTCGCTCCTCAACACGCAGGACATCCAAAGCGTCTCCGTGCTCAAGGACGCCGCATCGACCTCCATCTACGGTGCGCGTGCGGCCTTCGGTGTGATCCTCATCACCACGAAATCGGCCAGCAAAACGGATCGCACCACGGTGAATTACACGAACAACATCGCCTGGGAAACGCCCACCATCCTGCCGAACTATCCCGACGTGCCGACGCAGCTCCGCGCCCTGATCGAGGGCCAACGACCGCGCGGGCGATGAGAGCGAACTCTTCGGCATGTACCTCAAGCAAATGCTGCCGGATGCGGAGAAATGGCGCGATCGCAACAACGGGCGGAAGACGGGCTATCGCGAGATGGTGCTCGGCGAAGACTTTACGCTCGACAAAAAAACGGCGTCGGTAGCTACTTCGCTGACTGGGACATGGTGAACATCATGTTCCGCAAATGGCGTCCCTCACAGAGTCACAACGTCTCCGTGCAGGGCACGAGCGGCAAGACGTCCTACTACATGTCTGTGGGTTACAACCACGACGAGGGGCGTGATGAGGTTCAACCCCGAGAAGCTGAACAAGTGGACCACGATGCTGAACGTGACCACCGACCTCACCGACTGGTTGCAAGTGGGCGCTCGCTTCAGCTACAGCAACAAGGGCATGACAGGGGCCGGCCACGAGACGCACCACCTACCAATACATGTGGCGCTGGGGCAGCTTCTTCGGGCCTTACGGCACGTATAAAGGCACCGACTTCCGCAACGACATTGCCTACCGCAAGCAGGCTGGCGACCGCATCGAGAACGATGCCTTTACGCGCCTCGGAGGCTTCCTCAAAGCTACGCTGGCCAAGGGACTGACGCTGAATGCGGACTACACTTTCAATGTCCTCAACCGCAACCGACGCATCGCCGAGGTGCCCCTGAAGGGCTGGAACTCATGGGGCGGTAAGCTCAACGACATCGTGTATTACACCACCTCATCGAACCTCGAAGAGCGATCGATCGTCGACCGCTCCTACGTCTTCAACCTCTACGGCAACTACCTGCTCGACGTGCAGGACGCACACCACTTCAACTTCATGCTCGGCGCCAACGCAGAGGTGGCGAACTCGATATGCACCGCTCTACACGCAACGATCTGCTGGCTGCGGGCATGCCGGAGTTCAACCTCGCCAACGGCGACCAGTTCGTCGACGGCTCGCACTCGCAGTGGGCTACGGCGGGCTACTTCGGACGTGTCAACTACGACTATAAAGGCATCTGGCTCTTGGAGCTTAACGGCCGCTACGACGGCTCGTCACGCTTCCCGGCCAACAGTCGCTGGGCCTTCTTCCCGTCCATATCGGGCGGCTGGCGCATCAGCGAGCAGAGCTTCTTCGAGCCGATCCGTCGCACGATCAACAACATGAAGCTGCGCGCCTCCTATGGCGAAATTGGCAACCAGGCCGTGGGCGACAACATGTTCATCTCTACCATCGGTAAGCGCAACGATGAAAAGGGCAAGACGAGTGACAAGGAGGATGACGTCATCCATTGGTTAGGACAGGGCGGCGACCTCGTCGTGGCTTACGGCATGCCCAAGCTCGTCTCCTCGAAGCTGCGTTGGGAGCGCATCCAAACGCTCGACGTGGGCGCCGACTTCGGCTTCTTGGACAACAGCCTGAACATCTCCTTCGACTGGTACCAACGCACCACACGCGACATGCTCGCCCCCGGACGCACCGTGCCGCAAGTGCTCGGCGCCAATCCGCCCTATGTCAACGCCGGTGTGCTCCGTACCCGCGGCTGGGAGCTGAATATCGACTGGCGCCACCGCTTCAATGAGGTCACGGTTTATGCCAACGCCAACCTGGGCGACTACACGACCACCATCGTAGAGTGGGACAACGACACGAAGCTGCTCAACTCCAACTACAGCGGCAAGCGCTACGGTGACATCTGGGGCTTCGAAACGGATCGCTACTTCACGAAGGAGGACTTCAATGCCGACGGCACGTATAAGTCTGGCGTCGCCTCGCAGAAAGGACTCGAGAGCGGCAAGTTCACCTACGGCCCGGGCGACATCAAGTTCAAGGATCTCAACGGAGACGGCAAGATCGACGGCGGCAAGGGTACGGCCGATGACCACGGCGACCTGAAGGTGATCGGTAACACCACGCCCCGCTATCAGTATGGCTTCCATCTGGGTGGCGAATGGCGCAACTTCGACGTCGACCTCTTCTTCCAAGGCGTAGGCAAACGCGACGTATGGACGCAGAGTGCGTTCGTGATGCCCTTTCATGCGTGGCGCCGATGCGCTCTACGCGAACCAGACGAGCTACTGGACGGAGAAGAATCCGGATCAGAATGCAGACTTCCCGCGCCTCTTCCCCGGCAATGCTTCGCGCGGTACGATCAGCGTCTTGGAGCAGGGGCCGCAACAACTTCTATCCGCAGACGAAGTACTTAGTCAACATGGCCTACCTACGCTTCAAAAAAACCTCACCGTGGGCTACACCCTGCCGCAGGCTCTGACCCGCAAGGCACACATTCAGAAGGTACGCGTCTACTTCAGCGGCAGCAACATCATGGAGATCATCAAGCGGAGCAAAGCCCCCGTCGATCCGGAAGTGAACGACAAGGAGGAAGGCGCCGCCCTTGGCAATGCCACCTGGGGACGCATCGACCCGATGTATCGCACCTTCTCATTCGGTCTTCAGCTCACGCTTTAATCCATCTCCATTCAACCATCGTTTAATCATCACTTAAAAGGATACATGATGAAAAGAATAGCAATACCAAGCCTTTTGCTGGCCGTAGCGCTCACCTCGGCCTGCAACAGCTTCCTCGATAAAGAGCCGCTCGACATGTTCACCGACGAGAACTTCTGGGAGAGCGAGAACACCGTCGCCAGTTACGCCAACAGCTTCTACGAACAGTTCGCGGGCTACGGCAACGGCAATTCCTACGGCGACTTCTACTTCAAAAACCCTCTCTGACGACCAGGCCGGCGGATACAGCTTCGCCGACTGGACCTTCACCAACGTGCCCGCCAACAGTGCCGAATGGAAAGACGGCTGGGTGGAAATCCGACGCGCCAACATCCTCGTCGACCGTGTCGACCGCGTCAACATGTCCGACGCCGCCAAGGCACACTGGCGCGGCGTGGGCCGACTGATGCGCGCTTGGCAGTACTACAAGTTAGTCCGCAACTATGGCGACTTGCCCTGGGTCGATAAGCCCATCGACTTTCCACGACGAGGCCAAGCTCTACGGCCCCCGTGAGAGCCGCGACGCGGTGATGGATAAGGTGCTCGAGGACCCTCAACTACGCCTGCGAGAACATGTACGACAACACCTCCCGCACGACGCTCAACCGCAACGTGGCCTACGCCATGAAGGCTGAAATCTGCCTCTTCGAGGGCACCTTCCGCAAGTATCGCAAGGCGGAGGACGGCCAGACGGCCCCCTGACGCCGCCGGTGCCACGCGCTATCTGGCCGCCGCCCGCGACGCCGCCGCGCACCTGATGTCGAAGAGCTTCAAGCTGAACCCGTCCTATCAGGAGAATTACAACGCGGTCGACCTCAGCTCGAACCCGGAGATGATCTTCTACAAAGCCTATAAAAAGGATGTGATGCAACACTCACTGGTCGCCTACGTGAGCTCCTCGACGCAGCTCAACGGCATGTCGAAGGACGCCTTCGAGGCCTACCTCTTCACCGACGGCAAGCCGTTGGCCCTGACCTCGCTCGACAAGGGCGACGCCGCCCGCGCCATACCCGTGACGCGCACCGTGGCCGGAAAGACGGTCCATGACACCGTCATGTCCATCAGCCACCTGCTCGCCCTACGCGACAAACGCCTCTCGGCCACCATCGACACGGCCCTCTGCTACGTCGGCCGCGGCTTCACGCGCTACGGCGTCGGCATGGCCATGACCTCCTCCACCGGCTACGGCGTCTGCAAGTACGACAACCCCGCCCTGCCTGAGCGCGACCGCAACCAAACGACGCGCAACTACACGCATGCGCCGCTCTTCTGGCTCTCCGTCGTCTATCTGGAGTACGCCGAAGCCTGCGCCGAACTGGGCTCCATCACGCAGGCCGACCTCGATCGCAGCGTCAACCTGCTCCGCGATCGCGCTGGACTGCCTCATCTCAACGTCAACCCCGGCTTCGACGACCCGGCAAACAAGATGGGCGTCAGCTCGCTCATTTGGGAGATCCGCCGCGAGCGCCGTTGCGAGCTGATGTTCGACAACGACTTCCGCTACTGGGACCTCATCCGCTGGCACCAGCTCGACCGCCTCGACTCGTCCACGCACCCCGACATCCTGAACGGCGCCAACATCTCGGCCGACGTGACCGACAAAGCTCGTCACCCGCTCAGGCAACTACGTCAACGGTTCCAAGGGCAAGACCCGCACCTACGACAAGAAGCATTACTGGTACCCGATCCCCACGGATCAGATGGATCTGAACAAGCAATTGAAGCAGAATCCCGGCTGGTAAGGCTTCACATCGCAGCGCGAAGAGGGACGCGGGCGGACACTGGGTTCGCCCCTCCCGCTTTTCAGAAGCTGTTTGGAATTTATTTCGGAGGCTATCGGGAGTATGTTTCTGATGATTTTGTTTCATCATTAGACGAGCATAGCAAGCTATGTGAGGATTAATGATGGAACAAAAGGGCAGAAACAGGCCCCGATAGACCCGAAACAAGAAAGGAGAAAGATCTGCCTAAACAGCTCCTTAAATAATCACTCAATAAATTCAAAACAGCTTCTCATCCACACGGCTTTTTTTGTAACCACTTTTTATAACATTTGACTTCGGCGGGACGCACCTGAGATAGGTCCGTTCCGCCTTTTTTTGTATCCCTGACCCATCCCGAGGCGATACGCCAGCTTCTACACAAAAAAAGCCCCCATCGAAAGCACACCGTTTCGCCCTCCTTTTTCCCTCAGAGCAAGCTCTACACCTCGAGACGGTTCTCCTTTTTCTCAAGCAATAGGCGCACGGCCTCTGGTCAACTCTCCTTCTTTCCAAGCAATAGGGCGCACGGCCTCAAGACGGTTCTCCTTTTTTTCCAAGAAGGACTGACATGCCCTGTTCAGTTAGCATGATATTTCGAAATATGATAACAAACTCGAACTATATATCCATCCCATATCTTGAGTCTATGACTCGAAATCGAGTAATCATTTTCCTTCATATCTCATCTAAAAATACGTCTAAAACGATGAATCGATTACCTCGATTTCAAAAAAAATAGCACTATGATCCCATATTTTCGAGATACGCTATAAAATAAGACTCAGATCACATGTTATCGAAAAAAATATATCCAAATCATGGTTCATATAGACCCATATCCAGAAATACAGTGTCATCTGAACATCAGACAGTACCATATTTTTGAAATATACTATAGAAACAACCTCAGATAGGTGCGTATTAAAAAAATACACCTCTAAACGAGTACCACATCGACTGCATATTTCAAAAATATGATCCTGTCTGAACCGAGTCTGGTTCTTCTTGAAAAAAGGAGTACTGTCCTGAGGCGATGCGCCTGCTGCTGGAGAAGAAGGAGGACTGACCCAGGCGGTGTGCCTAATGCTGGAGAAGAAGGAGAGTCGTCCCGAGGCGGTGTGCCTAATGCTGGAGAAGAAGGAGAGTCGTCCCGAGGCCGTGCGCCTGCTGCTGGAGGAAAAGGAAGGCTGAACCGAGGAGGTGAGGGGGCTGCTGCTGAACGGCGTGGGCTGGCGGGCCAGGGGGACTGGGCCGCTTTCTGCATTCGTCGCCCGGCTTACCTTTGCCGCCCCTCATTATCACCCTATACCTCTTTATATGGACGAACCCAAGATGATCCTCCGCACCGAGGATCTGGTGAAGAAATACAAGGCACGCACGGTGGTGAACCACGTCTCCATCAACGTGCAACAAGGCGAGATCGTCGGGCTGCTCGGCCCCAACGGCGCCGGCAAGACAACGACGTTCTATATGACCGTCGGGCTGGTCACCCCCAACCAAGGTCGCATCTTTCTCGACGAGACCGAGATCACCGACTACCCCGTCTACAAACGCGCCCGCCTCGGCATCGGCTACCTGGCTCAGGAGGCCTCCATCTTTCGCAAGATGACCGTCGAGGACAACATCCGCGCCGTGCTCGAGATGACCGACCGCCCCAAGGATTATCAGCAAGCCAAGACCGAAAGCCTCATCGAGGAGTTCGGCCTTCAGAAGGTGCGCAAGAACCTCGGCGACCGACTCTCGGGCGGTGAACGGCGGCGCGCCGAGATCGCCCGCTGTCTGGCCATCGACCCGAAGTTCATCATGCTCGACGAGCCCTTCGCCGGCGTCGATCCCCATTGCCGTGCAAGACATTCAGACCATCGTGGCCCGCCTCAAGCATAAGAACATCGGCATCCTCATCACCGATCACAACGTTCACGAGACGCTCAGCATCACCGATCGCGCCTACTTGCTCTTCGAGGGCAAGGTGCTCTTTCAAGGCACCGCCGAGGAGTTGGCCGCCAACGAGATCGTCCGCGAGAAGTACCTCGGCCGCGACTTTGAGCTGCGTAAGAAGAACCTGTAGGGCAGCACGGCAACTTTCCTACTTTTGCCCGCGTTTCTACAACGCTACACATCTCCACTACACTATTCACACACACATGCAACGCATCTTCCTCATCGGCTACATGGGCGTCGGTAAAACGACCTTGGGCAAAAGCCTGGCCGACCGCACTGGATTATCCTTCATCGACTTGGATCTCTTTATTGAAGGGCGTTACCGCAAAGACCATCCGACAGATTTTTTTGAGGTAGAGGGGAGGAGGCCTTCCGCGAAATAGAACGTAAGGCGCTCCACGAGGTGGCCGAGTTTGAGGACATCATCCTCTCCACCGGTGGCGGCACGCCCCTGCTTCTTCGACAACATGACGTACATGAACCGTGTCGGCACGACGGTCTATCTCAAAGCCTCACCCGAGGCGCTGACCGAGCGCATCTCGCTCTGCAAGCATAGCCGGCCCGCGGTGCGCCACCTCGATGGCGAGGCCCTCCACGCCTTCGTCCGCAAGGCCCTCACGCACCGCACCCCCTACTACGAACGCGCCCATCATGCGTTCGATGTGGAGCGACTCGTCAACGACAACGACACCGACGATGCGGCTCATCGACTACAACAACTCCTATACGGCCATGGGGAGCGCCGCTAAACCATCCCCACACACGCTTATTTGATTTAGGTATTACAGTATAGTTTTTTTATCTCATGACAGAGCAAACCAAAGTAACGACTCTGGATCACGTCGTGATCCGTTTTTTTCGGGAGATAGCGGCGACGGTATGCAGCTTACCGGCACCATCTTCTCCAATCTGTCAGCCGTTTTCGGGAACGACATCTCCACCTTTCCCGACTACCCGGCCGAAATTCGCGCGCCGCAAGGAACACTCTTCGGCGTCTCTGGCTTCCAACTCCATTTGGGCACGAAGAAGGTCTATACCCCCGGTGACAAGGCCGATGTGCTCGTGGCCATGAACCCCGCCGCGCTCAAGGTCAACGTCAAGAATCTGCGCAAGGGCTCCATCGTCATCATCGACACGGACTCCTTCGCCAAGCGTGACCTCGAGAAGGCTGAGTTCAAAACCGACGACCCGATCGAGGAGCTTGGCCTCACGGAAAAGGTGCAACTCGTGGCCGCCCCCATCTCTACGATGGTGCGTGATGGACTGGCCGAGTATGGCCTCGACAACAAGTCCGCCGTGCGGTGTAAGAACATGTTCACCCTCGGCCTCGTCTGCTGGCTCTTCGATCGCCCACTCGACCACGCCATGACGATGCTCCAGACCAAGTTTTCCAAGAAGCCCGACATCGCCAAGGCCAACATCAAAGCCCTGACCGACGGCTACAACTATGGGCACAACATCCACGCCTCCGTCTCCACCTACCGCATCGAAGGCTCGAAGAAGGAACCGGGCATCTACAAGGACGTGAGCGGAAACAACGCCACCTCCTACGGCCTCATCGCCGCCGCCGAGAAGTCTGGCTTGCAACTCTTCCTTGGTAGCTACCCCATCACACCCGCCACCGACATCCTGCACGAACTCTCGAAGTACAAGAACCTCGGCGTGATCACCGTGCAGGCCGAAGATGAGATCGCAGGTATCTGTACCTCCATCGGTGCATCTTTCGCCGGTTGCCTGAGTGCCACGTCGACCTCCGGCCCCGGTCTGGCATTGAAGAGTGAAGCCATCGGCTTGGCCGTTATCGCAGAGCTTCCGCTCGTCATCATCGATGTACAGCGCGGCGGTCCCTCGACGGGTATGCCGACAAAGAGCGAGCAGACGGGACCTCATGCAGGCCCTCTACGGACGTAACGGCGAGAGCCCGCTCGTGGTCGTAGCCGCCACCACCCCGACGGACTGCTTCGACATGGCTTTCTGGGCGGCTAAGCTGGCCGTGGAGCACATGACGCCCGTCATCCTCCTCACCGACTCCTTCATCGCCAACGGTTCGGCCGCATGGCGCATCCCAGATTACATAAACGACTTCCCCGACATTAAGCCGAACTACGTCTCGAACTATCACGGTGAGGCCGTCTGGAAACCTTATCGCCGGAACAAAGAGACCTTCGTCCGCTACTGGGCTACGCCCGGCATGGAGGGCTTCGCGCACCGCATCGGCGGACTCGAGAAGGACTACGATACCAGCGCCATCTCTACCGACCCGAAGAACCACCAGAAGATGGTGGAGACACGTCAGGCCAAGATTGATAAGATCGCTGACTTCATCCCTGAGGTGGAAGTGAAGGGCGACAAGGACGACGCCGACCTGCTGATCGTAGGTTGGGGCGGCACCTCCGGCCATCTGCACGAAGTGATGGACACCATGCGCCGCAATGGCCAGAAGGTCGCCTTGGCACACTTCCGCTTCATCAACCCCCTACCCAAGAACACGGCCGAGGTACTGAAGCGTTACCCGAAGGTGGTCGTGGCCGAGCAAAACAAGGGCCAGTTTGCCAACTACCTGCGCAGCAAGATCGACGACTTCACGCCCTATCGCTTCAACCGCGTCAAAGGGCAGCCCTTCATCGTTTCGCGACTCGTCGAAGAATTTACCCACATCATTGAGGAGAAGAACTAATTATGAACGCAACAACAGATATAACCTACAGCCCTAAAGACTACAAGAGCGATCAATACGTTCGCTGGTGTCCCGGATGCGGTGACCACGCCGTGCTCAGCTGCCTGCATAAAGCGATGGCCGAAGTCGGCACCTCGCCCGATAATATGGCCGTCATCTCTGGTATCGGCTGCTCCTCGCGTCTGCCGTACTACATGAACACTTACGGTTTCCACACCATTCACGGCCGTGGCGCAGCCATCGCTACTGGTGTCAAGACGGCTCGCCCGGACATCAGCGTTTGGCTCGTCACCGGCGACGGCGACTGCCTCGCCATCGGTGGTAACCACTTCATCCACGCCGTACGCCGCAACGTAGATCTGAACGTCGTGTTGATGAACAACAAGATCTACGGCCTCACCAAAGGGACAGTACTCCCCGACGTCCGACCGCGGCTTCGTCTCCAAGAGCTCGCCCTACGGCACGGTGGAGGATCCCTTCGTCCCAGCCGAGCTGACCCTCGGCGCACGCGGCAACTTCTTCGCCCGTGGCATCGATACGGACGCAGCCAACTTGACGGCCATCTTCGCTGCATCGGCTCGCCACCGTGGCGCTGCCGTGACGGAGGTGCTCGTGAACTGCGTCATCTTCAACAACGGCACCCACACGGGTATCACGGACCGCGAGGTGCGTGCCGAACGTTCCATCTTCCTCCGCCACGGCGAGAAGATGATCTTCGGTAAGAACCGCGACAAGGGTCTCGTGCTCGACGGACTGAAGCTGAAGGCTGTCACCATCGGCGAAGACGGCTACACGATGGACGACATCTTGGTGCACGACGCCCACGAGCGCGACAACACGCTTCACCTCATGCTGGCCATGATGAGTGGCGACTTGCCCGTGGCCCTCGGTATCATTCGTGACGTGGACGCCCCGACCTACGACGAGTCCGTGCACCAGCAGATCGCCGAAGTGAAGGCGAAGAAGAAAGCCCACTCCCTGCGCGACATGTTGCTCTCTGGCGACACCGGGAGGTGAAAGTAACCCCTCGCTAACCTGTCGCACGATAGCTCGTGCGTACACGAAAAGAAAGCCCCGCCGATCGGATGTGTTCGGTGGGGCTTTTCGGTGTTTTGGAGGCGGGAGAAATTTTTATTCGAAGGCCTTTACGCTCTGTTGATGTTGTGGCTTTTTCCTGAAGCCGACGAATCTCTCGTATAAGTCTTCGAGTGTTCATCTGTACTCCGGCATAGTTCAAATGATATCTAGTGTTGTCAAATAAAAGTACTGTCGGGGAATATGCTATGTTCGAGCTGTGATGCATATGAAATCCCATGCCGCTTAAAAAAACGCCTTGTTCGCTTTTTATCTTACCCATCGTAGAGGGAAGTCCTGCCTCAGCCATTGCGGGAGGAAAAAAATATAGACTGTGGCTTTTCGCTCGATGAGCTTGTTGTATGATTCAATAAACCATGATTCTTCTTTGTCGTTAATTGAAGGGCATCTTCTACGTTCTCAGATACTGAAAAAGAAACTTGCCTTACACTGGGTAAAAACCAATGAGAGACTTCATCGCCGTATTGATTGAACCCCTTGTAAACAATACGTAAACAAGGTCGGAGGATTATACCCAATCAATTCCCTTAAATAAAGCCACAGGTGTATATAGAAAACCATGCAGCACATTGACCCATTCATAAAAACTCATATCCATCCAACCATGCATGCGATCGTAAAAAAGAAGTTGGGAGAATACCACAAAATCCCCACCTCCTTTATTGTAAAAAGGATTCATATTCAGGCAGCAAAATGATGAGATCATTTGGGCGACTATACCTGATGACATCTCTCATGACGTACCGAAGACTTAACCCGGCATGTAACCCGAAAATTGACAGGGGTGCATTTTTAGTGAATCGGCAAGCATTTTACTGTCTACACCAAATGCGACATTACTGCCACCCACCAAAATCAGACGAGGGGATTCTGTGGTTCGCAAACGATTTAGCTTCAGTGTATATGTTTTTAGGTAGTGGTCTGGATTTCGATGTATACAAAAGTAATATACCTGCGGTGCATATGCTTAGCACGACGAGAAAGAGGACAGATCGAAGAAGAAAGCGCTTCATTAGAATTGGAAGTAGATAAATTCGGTTTGAGTACGTATGCAATAGAAAAATCGTATAGATCAAGAATATGTAGAGGCTCCACCGGACGGTCGTCCATCGCATAAGCCTTGATGAATTGTATTCCAGCCCATGCGCTTTCTTGCGTTGCAGCCACTCAACAAGCAGCATAATAGCGCAACCGATCAGCGCGTCTTTCAAGACGGTAAGATCAATGAAACATCTTTGCCGAAAAAGTCCGTCCAAGGCGTGGTGAACATGCGGACGATATAGTGGTAGGCTATGGACATATTCTCCGATCGGAAGATGATCCAGCCGATGACTACCAAGAAAAAAATGTGACAGCCATTTGAGCGCATTCTTTCGCGGAGGGCAGCACGGAGTTCGCGGCTACAACCTTTGGTTGCCGTCTGACGCCCTAACAGGAAAAAAACACGATGATGAGCAGGGCGTGATAAATGCCCCAGCTTACAAACGTCCAATTGGCACCATGCCAAATACCCGACACAAGGAACACGATCAGCGTATTGCGTAAGGTCCGAAGACGGCCTTCACGATTTCCTCCCAAGGGGAATGTAGATGTAGTCACGAAACCAAGTGGTGAGCGAGATGTGCCATCGCGACCAGAACTCTGAGATGTTGCGTGAAGTAGGGGATGTTGAAGTTACGCATCAAGTCGATTCCAAAGAGGCGCGCGGTGCCGATTGCAATGTCCGAATAGCCAGAGAAGTCGCCGTAGATCTGAAACGCGAACAGTACACCGCCCAAGAACAGTAGGCCGCCACTCATCGACGGATAATTGCTGAAGATGTTTTCCACCCCTACAGCACAGCTATCCGCCACGACGATCTTCTTGAAGAATCCCCACAGCATCTGTTTCAGTCCATCGGTAGCCTTGTCGTAATCGAACGTGCGCGGGCGTTGGAACTGGGGCAGCAGGTTTGTTGCACGTTCGATTGGGCCTGCCACTAACTGGGGAAAGAAACTGATGAAAGCGAAGAACTCGACCGGATCAGTGGTCGCTCGGAGCTGTCTCCGGTAGACATCAATCGTGTAGCTCAATGCCTGAAAGGTGTAGAAGCTGATTCCTACCGGTAAGATGATGTTAAGCGTGGGAAGATCCGTCTTGAGGCCGACCGTATGCAGCAGGAGGCTGAAGTTCTCGGCGAAGAAGTTGTAATACTTGAATACGCCGAGGATGCCCAGATTGAATAGCAGGTTAAGCACCATCAGCTGCCGCCCGTGCTGTGGGCGCCGATCGATATATATCCCACTCAGGTAACTGCAAACGGAGGTCAGGGCGATGAGCAACAGGAAGCGCCAGTCCCACCAGCCGTAAAACACATAACTGGCAACGACGATCAATAAGTTTTGGGCCTTCCGCTCTTTGATGCCCCAATAGAGGAAAAAGACGAGGGGCAGGAAGAATAAGAACTGTAGTGAATTGAATAACATGTGGTAGGACGGTTATGAGACAACGCGTCGCTGCAGGCCATTCCTCGTTATGTGAGGACGGTCTGATACAAACGCAAAAGCGATCGCCCGGCGTGCTTTGTAACATCACCAGACGATCGCTTCAATAAAGAGGATAGCCTCTTATTTTCAAATGTTAAATGGGGGTAATTCTGTTATTCAAGATAAATACTCCGCAGCCCAGCACCTTAATCTTGGAATAAGGCGCCTTGTTCAATGAGATAAAGCCGTTGTATTGTAGAGTAACCGGGAATAACATGGCCGCAAAAAAATATACCAAGCCCATAAACTGAAGAGTCTCCCTGCGCGACATGTTGCTCTCTGGCGACACTTGGGAGGTGAAGTAACCCTCCCCACACGCGGTAGCATGATAGCTCGTGCGTACACAAAAGAAAGCCCCGCCGATCGGATCTGTTCGGTGGGGCTTTCGGTGTTTTGGGGGGCGGGTTAGGTCACTCCATTACGCTATTCAGTTAATAGGCGCAGAGCTCAACGGCTGCGTAATGGAAGACTGGTTTATAAGTCTCGTGCGCGGAGAGATTTCCCGACTCTTTCTGCAGTTCGATACACTGCAAAACCTCGCGCCGAGCGGACTCTTCCGTCTCGCCGCCACCGTTGATGCCCTCCACGTTGGTGCTATAGGCCCACCAAAAAAATCTTTGCTTCGCTCTAAGATGATTTCTATCTGTGTCATGTCTCACACGCAGGAGCTTCCATCCATTCTTGACGATCAACCTCTGTAGCTCGCTTGATTTCATCTCGTCTGTCGTTTTTGTGCAACAAAAAGTAGAACGAGTTCATCCCTCCAGCAGCGCTCTGGATCGGGTGAGGGCTTCTTGGATGTTGCTGCAGATGTTGTCGGCTCCGAGCTGGGTGTCCATGCCGCTGCGGAGGAGCATGGCGCGGACGTTGTCGTTGACGCCGGAGAGGACGACGGTGATGCCTTCGCGGCGGGAGAGTCGGCAGAGGCTCTCTAAGTTGTGCAGGCCGGTGGAGTCCATGAAGGGCACCTTACGCATACGGATGATGCGAATGGCGGGCTTGCCGCCGGCGACTTGTTTCATACACTCGTCGAACTTGTTGGCGATGCCGAAGAAGAAGGGGCCGTCGATCTCGTAGACCTCTACGCCACGAGGCACGTCGAGGTGCTCGTCGTCGTGGTGGATTTCGCCCTCGTCAGAGAGGTCGATGTGGTCCGTGGTGACGGAGACGCGTGTGGTCTCGGAGATGCGTCGCATGAAGAGCACCATGGCCAGCAGCAGGCCGATCTCGATGGCGATGGTGAGGTCGAAGATGACGGTCAGGAAGAAGGTGGAAGCAGCACGGCGACGTCGCTCCGAGGGTTCTTCAGCAGCGACCGGAAGGTGCGCCACTCACTCATGTTGTAGGCCACGACGACAAGCACGCCGGCCAGACAGGCCATCGGTATGTGGCGCGTCAGGGGGCCGAGGAAGAGCAGGATGAGCAGCAACACGACAGCATGGACGAGGCCCGCCACGGGCGTGCGACCGCCGTTGTTGATGTTCGTCATCGTGCGGGCGATGGCGCCGGTGACGGGGATGCCACCGAAGAGGGGCACGATGATGTTGGCCGCGCCCTGAGCCATCAGCTCGGTGTTCGAGTCGTGCCTGTCGCCCGTCACACCATCGGCCACAGTAGCCGAGAGCAGCGACTCGATGGCGCCGAGCATGGCGATGGTGAAGGCCGAGGGCAGGAGCAGATTGATCGTCTCCGGATTGATGGCGATGCGCGTCGGCGTGGGTAGGGAGGCGTTGATCTGGAAGCGGTCGCCGATGGTCTCGAGGCCCGTCAGGCCGAAGTGTTCGCGCAGGATGTAAGCCACGATGGTCATCACCACGATGGCCGCCAGCGAACCCGGCACACGCTTCGAGACGCGCGGCGTAAGCACGATCAGGGCGATGCTCACGAGACCCACCACGACGGCCGGCCACGAGATGGTCGTGATGCTTTCGGCGTACACCACCCATTTGGAGAGAAGTCGCCCGGCATGTGATCGATCGTCAGCCCGAGCGGGTCCCTGATCTGCGTGGTGAAGATGGTCAGGGCGATGCCGCTTGTGAAGCCGACGATGATGGGGTAAGGGATGAACTTGATGACCGTCCCGAGGCGCATCAGGCCCATGAGCAGCAGTAGGACGCCGGCCAGCAGCGTGGCGATGGTGAGGCCTTCGATGCCGAAGTTTTGGATGATGCCGTAGACGATGACGATGAAGGCGCCCGTGGGCCCGCCGATCTGCACCGAGCTGCCGCCAAGCATGGAGACGATGAAGCCGCCGATGATGGCCGTGATGAGTCCTTTCTCCGGGCTGACTCCGGAGGCGATACCGAAGGCGATGGCCAGCGGTAGGGCCACGATGCCGACGATGA
>BNJS01001637.1_pt1 | contig 30630 bp, 36 predicted proteins | sample 8540461 | NCBI WGS metagenome assembly BNJS01 (sample SAMD00202454, study PRJDB9452) | human saliva metagenome | isolation source: human saliva | place: Japan | reverse complement strand
TTATACAGCCCTTATCCTTCCAAAATCGGGCATTATGACGCGTGAAAGGGAGATGTGTAGCTCCCGCAGAGTGACCGCTTCAATAGGGACTCTTAGCTTGATAGTATGCGGGGCGTGATGCGAGCAATATAAGAGGGGATATGAACCTATATGGGTCGGTGAGCGAAGCTATATAGGTCAGCGTCGTGACCAATATGAGACTGTTGCAGCTGAGTCCTGCTCCCTACTTATTGAGACCATTGCACGGTATTTTCAAGGCATACAGGATTGTGGTCACTTGTATATTATTGATATTTAGCATCTTCATAGATAAGATAGTCGTATCGCTATGCCTACCAAACAAACCGAATCCGCTCCGAGCTTCCTGCAAGTTTATACGCAGGTGCGCCGCGACCATATGAAGCACTCGTTCCTTCGATAGATCAGCGCTTGCGTTGACTGGCGAGGTATTCGCACACTACTCAACAAGAAGTATACAAAGACCCAGAACGCCACAGGCAATCCAGCCTATGATGCCTTGATGATGTTCAAGATCCTACTGCTTCAGACCTGGTACGTACCGAGGTGATTACGAAGTCGAAGAACGGATCAACGACTCCCTCCTCTTCAGCGAATTCCTCCTCTTGGATATGGGCCTTCCAGCTCCAGACCACAGCACCATCTGTCGCTTTCGCGCTGAACTGACCCGCTTGGGGATTATGGATAAGCTCCTTCGCGAGCTGAATAAGCAGTTCAAGAAGCACGGGATTAGCCGTATTGACCAAGGCGCTATCGTGGATGCGAGCATTGTGGATAGCCCGCACACTCCCGATGGAAGTATCCTCATCGAAGTGGCGGACGACCGAGAGGACTTGCGCACCGAAGAAGAGCAAGCCCAAGAACAAGCTTATCAGTATGAGCTGAAAAGTCGCAAGCCAGGGGGCGATACGGAAGCTCGTTGGGTGCGCAAAGGCAGGCACTATCGCTACGGGTACAAAAAGCACGTGCTGACCGATGGGCAAGGGTTGGTGGAGAGCGTAATTACCACGCCAGCCAATTGTGCCGATACGGTGGTATTGCCCGAGCTGATAGAGAAGGCTGAGCTTACGCAGGGCGTTAGTGTCCTTGCCGATAAAGGTTATTGTAGCTAGAAGAACTCGGCTGTCGCTTTGAGCGCGGCTTGATTGATGGGATTTTGCTCAAGGCACAGAAGGGGTGAAGCTCACAGAGCGACAACGTGAACTGAATAATGCCATTAGCAAAATGCGCTGTTTGATAGAGCGTACCTTCGGGAGTATTCGAAGGTGGTTTTCAGGAGGGCGATGTCGCTACCGAGGGCTTGAGCGAACGCACACACAGAATATCTTGGAAGCTATGGCATACAATCTGAAGCGTATGCCTGGGCTTCTTGTGCTCCAGAGCACCCAATAGCCCAAGAAAGCCCCCTCTCGGGAGGATGATCCTCCCGAGAGGGGGCAAGGGCGAGAGACAGGCTCCCACTTCTCAGCCTAAAGACTCCGATTTTCGAGGCAAGAAGGTACGTGCAATGAAGAGGTGACTTTGCTGCAACAGTCTTCTTTTATACCTCACGACTTTTTCCTAAATACTCACGCCGCCTCTTCTCAATGCGCAGATGCCGCTGAAAAGAGATTGAGGACGACTACTCCTGCAACGATGAGTGTAATGCCGATGCCTGCCGCAAAATCGAATGTTTGCCTGAAAAATACAACGAAAATAATATTACCCAATACAATTCCCAGCCCAGCCCACACTGCATAGGCAATTCCTAACGGAATAGTTTTCAAGGACAACGAGAGGAAATAGAAACAAGCAATGTAAGCAAGGCAGGTCCCCACTGCCGGTAGCGGCTTTGTGAAGCCATCAGAGAGTTTTATGCACACCGTTCCTGCTGTTTCTAAAATAATGGCAAGTGCAAGAAATAAGTAAGCCATAGCAAAAACAATAAAGTAGAGGTGAGTGTACGCCGTCAGCCATCTGCGTTTTCGTCTGCAAAGGTCCAATTTTTATTTAAGATTGCCAAAAAGTCTTCATGTAATCAGTGCAAAGCTATATAGGAGTCAGTGTAAAGCTATATAGCTTTCTTCGCCATCCTATATAGCTCTACCCACGCCCCCACATAGCTATATATGAAATCTTGCGCAAGCTGTGAAGAGATGGACTTGCGCAATGGTCTCTTGAGATGCCGTGCAATGGTCTCTATTGTGCTAAGGCATCGCACGCCCAGCTCCTCCCGATATCCCTCTTCGAAGTGATACGCAAGTCCTTCGCCTTATCGCGAGTATTCCTCTTGTCCAGCAGAGGGAAAGTGTCATTCTCGTGAAGAAAAAGCGCCTTCAGCCAGTGGTATTCTTCTATCTATGCACGTAGATTTAAAGACCAGGCACGTAAATCTAAATATCCACGTACGTAGATATTAGAGCCACGTACGTAGTCCAAACTTATCTGCCACTCGTCCACAACTTTTATCCCTATGCGGAGCAACAACCTCATATAGGTCACTTCACAAAGCTATATAGGAATCAGTGCAGAGCAGTAGTCGTTTGAAGGCCCGACTTCTCGAGCTTCACCCCTGCCCTTCCGAATGATGTGCCCTCGATACACCCCTGGCTCTTGGGAAGGGCGCACGAAGCACCTTCGCCACAGAGCACGGGAATTGCCGTACCTTTGTAGTATGCAGAAGCAAGATCTCATAGCGCCCCTACAGGAGCGCATCCGCCGAAGTGGGCTCACCGAGCCTCGCATCGCCGCCCTCGTCTCAGGGGGGGTCGATAGCTCCGTCGTCGTCCACCTCCTCACCGAGGCGGGCTACCGCCCTACCCTCTTCTACATCCAGATCGGGATGGAGAGAGGGCTTCACGGACTGCTCGTGGGAGGATGATCTGGAGATCGTGCGCCATCTGGCACACCGCTATGACTGCCCTCTTGAGGTCGTCTCGCTACACGACGAGTATTGGGCGAACGTCGTCCAGTACACCATTGACACCGTGCGCCGTGGTCTCACCCCGAACCCCGACGTGATGTGCAATAAACTCATCAAGTTCGGCTGCTTCGAGGAGAAGTGGGGCAGGACTTCGACTTCATCGCTTCGAGGCACTACGCCACGACGACCTTCATCGGTGATCAGCTCTATCTGGCTACGGCTCCCGACCCCGTGAAGGACCAGACGGACTTCCTTGCGCAGATCAACTTCCGCCAAGTCTCCAAGCTCCTCTTCCCCACCGGTCACCTCCTCAAGAGCGAGGTACGCCGTATCGCTGAAGAGGCGCATCTGCTGAGCGCTAACCGCAAGGACAGTCAGGGCATCTGCTTCCTCGGGAAGGTGAACTACAACGAGTTCATCGAGCGTGCCCTCGGACAGAAGGAAGAACCATCATCGAGCGTGAGACGGGGAAGATCCTCGGCAAGCACAAGGGCTACTGGTTCCACACCATCGGTCAGCGCAAGGGCCTCGGGCTGAGTGGTGGTCCTTGGTTCGTCGTGAAGAAGAACATCCGTCGCAATATCATCTTGGTCAGTCAGGGCTATGACCCCGCCGACCAATACGGCGAGCACATCGGTATGGAGACCTGCGACTTCATCAGCCACGACCCTTGGCAGTACGCCGCCGAGGTACGTGGGCTGGATGCTCCCCTCTCCCGTGAGGAGTCGGTGGAGATTACCTTCAAGGTGCGCCATACTCCCGACTTCACACGCGGGCGACTCAGCTACGACCCCGCCTCGGGCTACCTCATCGAGGCGAAGAGCCTATCAAGGCATTGCCCCAGGGCAGTATGCCGTCGCTCTACGACACCGAGCGCCGCATCTGCTTCGGTAGCGGTATGATCACACGTGGCTTCTAAGCGCCTTTTTACGGCGAAGCCCACGAGAAAAGCGGTACAGTACCTCGAGCGCGATGCTCGAGGCGGTAAGTACCGCTTTAGCTAGGCAAGACGCGGGGAGATCCCCGCATCCGCTTAGAAGGTGAACTGCAGACCGCCCTGCAGGAGCATAGGCTGCGACGTATAGCCGTACCAGCGCGTAGCCCCAGCGAGGATAGGTGTACGAAGCTCTGCCGTCAGGCTCAGGCGCTTCGTCAGCGAGTAGACGGCATCGGCATGGAGCAGATGGAGCTGACGCAGACGCGTGATCGAGCCATCGAGGTCGTAGCTCTTCAGTGCTGTGGCGAACTCACTAGCCACCACGGACGCTGAGGTTGGGCACCATATTCAGCTCCACGAGAGCTGAAGCCGTGAAGGTAGGACGCGAGAGGATCGTAGCCGTCGTCGTATAGTGGGCATAGCCCCCACGGAGAGCTGCCGAGAAGAGACCGCGGTGGTTGTAGGTCCAGCTGTACCCCGACGTTCTGCTCCTTATAGTCCACATAAGAGGGACGGAAGCGCACGGGCATGAAGTAGGCCGTCGAAGCCGCAGCACCCGAAGGCAGCGCCAGCGATGCGGGGAAGTAATCCACAGCACCCTTATGGTCGGCATAGCGGACGAAGGCTTCGAGCGAGAAGGCACTCGCGATCGTCGTAGAAGCCGTCAGCTTCGCATCGTAGACACGCTCATAGCGGCCAGCGAACGCCTCGGCATCGATGAAGGGCGACTCGAGGGGCTGAGCACGGAGGCTGTGACGCACCAGAGAGGCATCCGTCTCTAGTCGCAGGTCAAAGGCCGAGCCCAGACGCAGGCGAGCGTCGATCTTCGGGAAGAGGACGAAGTGTGCGTTGTAGTGGTCATTCCCACGTGAGGATACGCAGACCACCGAGGCAGCGCCAAGAGAGCTGATCATTAGCATCCTCAGCCAGGATATAGGGGTGCGCTGCGTGAGGATCATACGCGAGGCTGGTACCGTACGGCTCTGCGGGAAGCCATAGAGGATAGGGCTCCGTACTGGTCAGACGACCCAGCGACCACGATCCCAGCGCACCGACGCGCGCCGTACTGCTGATGCGGTAGGAAAGGTTCGCACGAAGCTCGGGGAGGAACTCCTTGAACTTATTGAGTACCACGCCTGGAGCTTCCTCGGCGACATTAGCTGCCGTGTAGTCGAAGCCAGCAGAGAAGTCATACAGCCAGTCTTCGGTGAAGTCCTCTTCGGTAGCGTAGCGAGCCGAGAGCGAGACCTCCGTGGCACGACGACGCAGATCGGGCACCGTAGCAGTCTGTGACACCCCACCACCAGCTGGAGGAGCGACGAGCGAGAGGCCGTAGTAGTTGTAGCCGTGCTGACCGAAGTCCAGACCGAGTGACAGCGCAGCGTCCTCAAACTGATGGCCGTAGTTCGCACCGAGGCGCCAAGCCTTCTCCCAGCTCTTGACTCTCTGACCAAGCTCGGTCTGGATGCTGGGATTAGCAAAGTTGTAGCGCCCGTAGACATCAAGGCGGTCGGTCTTCGTCGAGAGGATGCTCAGGCCCGCACCCGCCTTGAAGCTGATGGGGATACCAGCAGAGGCGAAAGCATAGCCACGCTGCTTCGAGCGCTCAAAGCCCCCACGGGGTGCCGTCAGAGCGACCCTAGGGGGAGACGCTGGGGCGCAGCGTGAAGGGGATGGGCGTATCCAGATAGGAGTGACGTACAGGGCTGAGGTTGGGAGCCGGCACCGTATAGGAGAGGTCACGGGGCTGACGCGTGGAGAGAGACCTCCTCCTCAGTCATCACGGTGAGCTCACGACGCAGGGTGTCGGCACGCTTCGTCTTAGCCTCCTGAGCAGAGAGTACAGAGCTCGAGAGGAGCGCGATAGCAGCTATAGGGATGATTGCAAGCTTCTTCATTTCTTATTCTGGTAGGAGGTGAGACGTTCGTTGATCATCTGAGCGATATCATCGTCAGTGCCCTTGTAGTTGTCACGCAGGCTCTCGAGATACTGCTGGGCGACATAGGTCTCACCCTGCTTGTGGTAGCAGTCGGCGAGGAGCAGGAAAGCACGTGCCAGCCAGTATTGCTGTGGCGTACCCTTGGCGATGAAGGCATCGAGCTGCTTCTTCGTCTCCTTCACCTTGCCGGCGCGGAAGAGAAGCGTGGAGTGGCGGATGTAGCCTTCAGCACCGTAGGCGGTATCGAAGTTCTTGAGCAGGGGCTCATAGGTCTTCATAGCCTTGCCGGTAGCACCCGTAGCCTCCTCGCTCTTACCCTGGATGAGGAGGAGCTCAGCCTGAGTAGCTGCAGGGAGGTCGCTACGCTTCAGGAGGCTCTCGGTCGTAGTGATCGAGCGCTTATAGTCCTTCGCTTCGTAGGCTGCACGTGAGAGAGCGAGCCCGTAGCGCAGATGCTGGGGAGCTTCCAGCCCTTCGATAGCGTAGAGGCTGGACCAAGCATCGAGAGCCTCACGCTTCTTACCACCATCGTTGTAGATCTTCGTCAGAGCTTCGAGGGCGGGGATACGCAGGTCGAGGGAGCGTGCGGGAGCAGAGAGCTTCTTGTAGAGTGCCTCGGCTTCGTCGCTGCGGCCCTGCTGGGCGTAGTGACCAGCCAAGAGAAGCTCAGCACGACCGGCCTCACGGCTGGCGGGGTAGGAGCGGACGAAGGACTCGAGGTCTGCGATAGAAGCATTCTTATCCTTCTTGTATCGGCTCTCAAGAGAGGTACTGCAGGTGAGCCTTCTCGCTCTCTGAGGGCGTCAGCTGCTTGCCGAGGGTAGAGGCATAGGTAGTACTCATCGACGCGGTCCAGACTGACGTAGATATTCTTGAGGTCAGAGAGTGCGGAGCGAGCTTCTTCACTCTCAGGGTAGCGGGCGATGAGGTCCTTGTAGGCCTTGATAGCCTCTTCGGTACGCCCGTTATTGTAGGCCAGCATCGCACGCTCCATAGCACCGAGGCGCGCATACTGGGTATCGGGATAGTCCTTGACGAGCTGGTTGAAGACAGCGGTCGCCTCTTCGGGACGCGCCTTGCTCAGCACCAGCGCACGCCCCTTGTCATAGAGGACCTCAGGCAGGTGCGTGGACTCGGGGTGCGTCTTGATGATGCGGTCGAGCGTCTCGATCTGCTTCTGATACTGCCCCCAGCGAGCCGTAGATCGTAGCGATACGATAGAGAGCTTCATCATTCCCTGTGGGCATACCTTCGTCGGCACGACGGTAGAGAGCCAGAGCCTCTGCGCTCTTCTTCTGGATGAGCTGGCAGTCGCCCATGCGGGAGAGTGCATCGGCACGACGCAGAGCATCATCGCCAGAGCTTGACTGCGTGAAGGCTTCGAAGGAGCGGTAAGCCGTGGCGTACTGCTTCTGATTGTAGCGAGCGTAGCCCTGGATATAATGCGCCAGCGCAGGAGCTGCACCCGTAGCGATACTCTTCGATGCAGCAGACTCAGCAGCAGCATACTCGCCACGCTCCAGAGCACTCGAGGCAGCGAGGAGATGCGCCTGTGCAGTGTACTCGTTCTTTGTGCCGAGTGTGACGGCACGATTCAGATAGTCATTAGCACGGGCATAGTCGCGAGAAGCCAAAGCACCTTCACCGAGACGAAGCAGGACGTACTGCTTGGCTTCGCTCAGCTCAGCGCTCTTGACCTGCAGACGATCCAGCGTAGCGAGCGACTCAGCATAGTCCTTATTCGTCAGGAAGATACTCTTCATGAGCTGGAGGATCTGAGGGCGGTAGCTGGAGTTGAGGGAACTCGGTGACGAAGGTCTCAGCCATGCGGACGGTCTGACCGAAGTTCGAGCGCTGGGTCTCGTCCTGCAGGAGGATCCCATTGTACAGCGCATACTCACGTACTCGCTCGGTAGCCCCAGGGTGCTGGCCTGCACGGCTGAATGCCAGAGCAGCTTCGCTCGTACGCTGGAGCTTGAGGCGGGCATTACCAAGGAGGAAGAGCCCTGTGCACCGATAGCAGAGCTGCTCTCAGAGGCAGCACTCAGCGGACGAAGCGCTTCTTCGTAGCGTCCCTTAGCGTAGAGGGAAGTACCGAGGGCATAGCTCTCCTCTGCCGTGGGCTTATAGTCCTCGAGCTCCTGCAGAGGCTGGAGGGTGCGGATAGCCTGATCATAATTGCCATCAGCATAGTAGGACTGCCCGATGACTGACTGGAAGGAAGCACGCGAAGCCATCTCGGGATAGCGACGCTGGAGGTCACTGGCACGACGCTGAGCCGTCTTAGCATCCTCCGTAGCGAAGGAGAGCAGAGCCAGCTGATAGGCAGCCTCGGGAGCGAGGTCGCTGGAGTAATCATTGCGCGAGAAGATCGCACGAGCCTCCTGAATATCCCCGCGCGCCCAAGCTACAGAGCCGAGGTAGATGAGAGCCTGCTCCCCGATGATAGAGGAGTCTTCACTCGCAGAGAGGAGGAGACGCTGAGCTTCATCCAGGTCAGCTGCACTTCTCTGGTCAGCCAGGATCGTGTAGGCGAGAGCTAAGTCGTACTGAGCAGCCTCACGAGGAGAGAGTGCCGAGCGCTTGACCTGCTCGAGCTGCGTACGGGCAAGAGGGAGGAGCCCCTGATCGACATACACCAGAGCGAGCAAGAGCTCTGCTGAGGGACGATCAAGGGAGCCTGGATGCTCCTTGAGGAAGCGTGTGAGGACAGCGTCGGGAGACGTCTCCTCGGTCATCAGACGAGCTACCGCCTCACGATAGGGCTGGTGCTCGGTAAGTAATGGTAAAGCACGCAGGCGAGGCAGGTCGTGCCGGAAGCCTACATAATTGCGGCTCACAAAGTCCTGCTGCAGCTGAGTCAGGATAGTCCGATCAGGACGCACCTCCAGGACCTGGCTTGCAAGCGGGCTTAGAGCAAGAGAAGCACACCCCAGAGAGGATGAGTCAGCTTGATCGTCTTCTTCGTAGTCATATAATTTGTATTAATTGGGGCTCCCAGAAGCAATGGGGCTGGGAGAGATGTATATCAAAGTTCGAGGATCATCCCTTCGTCCGCAGCTACGGTCTCGGGGAAGACGGCCTGAGCCTCCTCTAAGAGAGGCTGGATATCTATATAGCGGGCCGAATAGTGGCCGATGACAAGGCGCTCGACACCCGCAGCCTGTGCGATACGCGCAGCCTGCTCAGCCGTACTATGCGCCGTCTCCTTAGCTCGCGCCAAGCGGTCGCTGAGGAACGTCGCCTCGTGATAAAGGAGGCTCACATCCCGAAGGAGTGGCACCAGCGAGGGCAGGTAAGCCGTATCCGAGCAGTAGGCATAGCTCCGTGGAGTCTTACCCTGACGCGTCAGTCGCTCACAGGGGATGACCTTCCCCTCCTCGGTGGTGAAGTCCGCTCCCTCACGTAGCGCTGTATAATAAGAACGAGGAACACCGTAGAAATCACACGAAGCGCGATCAATATGGCGCTCCGTGACCTTCTCGCGGAAGAGGTAGCCCGTGCAGGGCGTGCGGTGCTCCAGCGGGAGCGTCGTCACCGTCACCGACCGATCCTCATAGCAAACACTACTCGTGCGGTCATCCACGACATGCACCTCGATGTCGTAGCCCAGATAGGAGCGACTCTCCTCGATGAAGGGGGCTAAGAACTTATCGATCCCACGAGGACCATATACGGGGAGTGCCCTGCGGCGACCGAGCATCCCCATCGTAGAGAGGAGCCCGTAGAGCCCGTAGCAGTGGTCGCCATGCAGATGGGAGATGAAGACGCCGACGATACGCCCGAAGTCCAGGCGCTGACGGCGTAGCTGACGCTGCGCACCCTCCCCGCAGTCCACGACGAAGAGCTTATCACGAAGCTCCACGACCTGGGCCGTCGGGTAGTGCTGCATCGTCGGAAGAGCCGAGCCACAGCCTAAGATATGGACGCGGAAGTCCCCCATACGCTCTACTTACTTGCCGAAGAAGGCTCGGTAGATATCATTGCCGTTCGCATAGACCATCAGCAGGACGAGTAGCACGAGACCAATAGTCTGGATCGTGGTCATCGCCTTATCGCTAAGAGGCTTGCGACGGATCATCTCGATGATGATGAAGAGGATGTGCCCCCCATCAAGTGCAGGGATAGGCAGGATATTCATCACCGCAAGGATGATAGAGAGGAAGGCCGTGATGGACCAGAAGCTCTGCCAGTCGAAGGTCGTGGGGAAGAGCTTACCCATCGTACCGAGACCGCCCATCTGCTTAGCGCCCTCCTTGGTGAACATATATTTCAGCCCACGTACATAGCCCGAGATCGTCTGACCTGCGCGGTCAATACCTGCGGGGATAGCCGTGAAGACATTGTACTGGACGTGCTCGATAGGATAGAGCTCTTCGATGCCCTTGAGGACGACACCGATATGCCCTGCCGTGTCTACGGGGAGCGTGGTCTGCAGAGCTGTACCCGAGCGCTCGACGGTAAGCACGACATCCGTACCCTTCTTCTTGTCCAGAGCCGTGATGACCTCCGTGACATCGGTGCAGGTGACGGAGTCGACTGCTACGACACGGTCTCCAGAGACCAGATGCCCCTGCGCACGGCTACCTTCGGAGACTGCATCTACGACGAAGGGCATACGCAGAGAGCCAAAGCCCTCTTCAGCGCGGAGGAGGCGCTGCATCATATCCTCGGGCAGGCGGATCGTCTCCACGGCACCGCCACGACGCACCACGACTTCGTGAGCATTGATGAGCGATGACATAAAGCGTGAGTCAAGCACATTGGGAGACTGCTTGCCGTCGACGCTGAGGATCACATCCCCGTCGACGAAGCCAACCTCCTCAGCGGGCGTGGAGAAGTTCATCCCCGCAGAGACCTGATCGCTATGAAGGACCTTCGTCCCCCAAGTGAGCGTGATACCAGTATATATGATGAAGGCGAGGATGACATTGAAGATCACCCCACCAGCCATGATCATCAGGCGCGCGAAAGGCTTCTTGCTGCGGAACTCATCGGGCTTAGGCTCACTGGCCATCGCCTCGGTATCCAGCGACTCATCGATCATACCAGCGATCTGGCAGTAGCCACCGAGAGGGAGCCAGCCAAGGCCGTAGACCGTACCGCTACGCTTACTCTTCCACTTGAAGATAGAGAACCAGGGGTTAAAGAAGAGATAGAACTTCTCTACGCGCGCTCCGAAGAAACGGGCCATCGAGTAATGCCCCAGCTCGTGGATGAAGACGAGGATGGAGAGCGAGAGGAGGAGTTGAAGTACACGAATTACTATATCCATTGGATTACTATTATCTGATATGATTGAGGCGCTCACGAGACTCTGCACGCACTGCGGCATCGAGCTCTGAGAGCAGCTGGAGGTCGTAGCTCCGCTCGGGGCGGTGCGCCTCCAGGGCCTGGGCGATGAGCGTGCTCATAGCACGGAAGCCCAGCTTGCCAGCGAGGAAGGCTTCGACAGCGATCTCATTGGCGGCATTGAGCACACATGGAGCGGTACCACCAAGCTCCAGCGCTCGATAGGCCAGCGCGAGGTTGGGGAAGAGCTCCATATTGGGACGCTCAAAGGTAAAGGTGTGCTCGAGGAAGTTGAGGCGGGGATAGTCATTGCTCACACGCTCCGTAAGGCCGAGCGCATAGCTAATGGGCAGGCGCATATCGGGCTGACCCAGCTGTGCCTTGATCGAGCCATCGGCAAACTCCACCATTGAGTGGATGATGCTCTGCGGATGCACAAGGACCTCGATCGATTCGGCAGGCGTATCGAAGAGCCATCGGGCCTCGATCATCTCCAGCCCTTTATTCATCAGCGAGGCGGAGTCGATGGTGACCTTAGCCCCCATACTCCAGTTGGGGTGACGCAGAGCAGCCTCGACCGTCACGGCCTCAAGCTCCTCTACTCGCTTATAGCTACGGAAGGGACCTCCCGATGCCGTAAGCAGGATGCGCTCCAGCGGATTGCCTTCCTCCCCGACGAGGCACTGATAGATAGCCGAGTGCTCAGAGTCGACAGGCAGGATACGCGCTCCATGACGCGAAGCGAGTGACATGATGAGCTCGCCTGCTACGACGAGCGTCTCCTTATTCGATAGAGCGATAGTCTTCCCAGCTGTGATAGCTGCAAGTGTGGGTACTAAGCCAGAGAAGCCGACCATCGCCGTGAGGACGATATCTACATCAGGTCGGACGACCACCTCCGCGATAGCTTCGCTCCCTGCCATGACCTCGATAGAGGTATGCGATAGGGCTTGTCGGACTTCGGGATAATAGGCTTCGTCGGAGATCACGACCACAGCGGGACTGAACTCCAAGGCCTGAGCGATCAAGAGCTCCGTCGAGCGGCGTGCCACCAGCACCGTCACCTCGAAGGCTTCACGATGGCTGCGGACGACCTCCAGGGCCTGTGTCCCGATAGAGCCCGTAGAGCCGAGGACGGCGATCCTTTTCTTCTGTATCATTACTTACTCCGCAGTCTCAGTGAGGAGGTAGACAAGCGTCTCTACCGAGCGGCACATCGTGTCGAGCGAAGCATACTCATACTTCCCATGGAAGTTCGCTCCACCCGTGAAGAGGTTGGGACAAGGCAGTCCCATATAAGAGAGGCGGGCGCCATCCGTCCCGCCACGGATGGGCGAGATGCGGGGCGTGACTCCAGCACGGAGCATAGCGGCCTTAGCGCGCTCGATATACTCCTCGTGGGGTGCCACCTGTTCGTACATATTATAATAGGAGTCGCGGATCTCGACCTTGATGACCTCGCGCTTGTAAGCGGCATTGATCTCGCCTGCGACACGCTCCATCAGTGCCTTCTTCTCCTCGAAGAGTGCACGATCATGATCGCGGATGATGTACTCGGCTTCGGCATGCTCTACCCCACCGGTGAAGTGCATCAGGTGATAGAAGCCCTCATACCCTTCGGTGAACTCAGGGCGTGCGTAGTGAGGGAGCGAAGCATGCAGGAGGTAGATCACCTCGATAGCATTGATCATCTTCCCCTTAGCCGAGCCCGGGTGGATGCTACGCCCCGTAGCGACGACGCGAGCAGAGGCAGCGTTGAAGTTCTCATACTCCAGCTCGCCCTCACGGCTGCCGTCGACGGTGAAGGCAAAGTCCGCACCGAAGGCCTCTACATCGAAGTAGTCCACGCCCTTGCCGATCTCTTCGTCAGGGGTGAAGCCGATGCAGATACGCCCGTGGGGTAGCTCGGGATGCTCGAGGATGTAGCGTACCGTCTCCATAATCTCGGCGACGCCTGCCTTGTCATCCGCTCCGAGGAGCGTCGTCCCATCAGTCGTGATGAGCGTATGCTCAAGGACCTCCAGCAGCTCGGGGAACTCCTGTACCGTGAGCATGGCATCATCTCCGAGGGGGATGGGCGTACCATCGTAGTACTCGATGATCTGCGGACGGACACCACGGCCCGTGAAGTCGGGACTCGTATCGACATGCGAGATGAGCCCCAGCGCAGGACGATCCTCATAGCCTGGAGTAGCTGGGATCTGCGCCATCACATAGCCCTTCTCTTCGAGGCGTACGGAGGGTACACCGAGGGCTATCAGCTCGTCACGCAGGAGACGGAGCAGGTCAAACTGCTTCTCTGTCGAGGGGTAAGTCGTGCTATTGGGATCGCTCTCCGTATCGATCTGTACGTAGCGGAGGAAGCGATCAAGGAGGGCCTCACGCACGGAGGAGGCTATAGATGGGTTCATTTGCTTGAAGATTTGTCAGTGTAGAGCTCAGCGTACTTCTTCTCCAGCCCCAGACGATAGTAGACATTGCCGAGGAGGTCACGCACCTGATCGGGAGCGACCTTATAGGCAGCCTCGAGCTGGGGAAGGGATTGGCGGAAGTATTCCTTGGCCTTCTTCTCCTCGAGACGTGAGCTCAGCGGATTAGCCAGGATAGAGACGGCTTGGTTGTAGTAGACCTGGCCGAGGTTGAAGAGCGCATCGTAGTTGTCGGGGACTCTGGCGAAGGACCTGACGATAGACCTCGACGGCACGATCCCACTCCTGGGCAAGGAAGTAGACATTACCGCGAAGCACCAAGAGATTGGGGTTGTCGGGGGTCACCTTCAGCGCCTTGTCAATGAGGGCGACAGCTTCCTTGTAGCGACCTTGCGCCTGATAGATCGAGATCATCGAGCCAAAGTAGAAGGTCGTCTCAGGGTAAAGCCGGATACCTTCCTCAAGGAAGGGCATCGCACCGACCGTATCCTGCATAGCCATGTGGGCCTTAGCAAGGAACTGATAGACCTCATTCTTATTGGCAGCTACGTCGCGATAGAGCTCACCGAGGCGGATCACCTCGGGGTAAAGCTCCCCTGTGTAGGCCGACACCAGCGCATAGTAAGCGAGGTTAGCTACCGTCGTATCGGTGGGGAGCTCCTTGCGCCCTACGGGCAGAAGCAGGCGCTGGGCCTCAAGAGCCGCAGAGAAGGCAGCCGTAGACTCAGCATACTTCTTGCGGTCGAGCCAGAAGAGCCCCGCCTCATACATCTTCGGGGCATCCTCACGCACATAGTCCTGGATCTTCTTCTGATACTTCAGCACGATACGTCCTGTCGAGGGGATCGGGCTGACGCTCGATAGAGTCCGCACGACGCCAGCCGACGAGTTCGTCGATGACGTGGCGAAACATCTTCGCTGTGTCGCCCACGCTCCCCGGGGTCGTGACCTTGCGGAACTCAGTCTTATAGAGGGTATGCTCTACAAGGCCCTTGACATAGTAGGTATAGGCATCGTCCTTGGTGTCCTCATGCTCTTCGGCGAGCTTGATGAGGCGGCGGATCTCAGTGTAGTTGGGTTTATCGCTCTGTAATAGGCGATCAGCGGCACGCACATTGGAGCGCTGTGCTACCCCACTGAATGGCGTGAGGAGGCAGAGCGCCGCGATGTACCCTAAGTAACTTTTCATCTTGATCGTCATGTACGGGTTCGTGTAATAGGTCAGTCTCCCCCACTCTCGTGGGGTGACCACTTGCTCTAATAACGCCTTTGGGCGGGCAAATGATCGGCTAACCACTATATTAGACAAAGATACGACATTGCCACGGATTGCGATAGCCCCTTCCCTCCCCTTATGCGTCCCTGCTTCCACCCTACCAGAAAAGTACTACTACACAACACTTTGCGGGGACAATAGCAGCGACTTCCATCAAAATAAAAGCGATCCGCTACGGAGCACCGAGTGAGGGTGCATCCGTAGCGGATCGCATATCGTTGAGCTCCCCGAGGTGGGGAGCAGTGGGCCGAAGGGATTAGGCTTCCTCTTCTTCCTCCTCCTGCATATTGGTGAAGACGTTCTGCACGTCCTCATCCTCCTCGAGCTTGTCGATGAGCTTAGCGAGGGTCTCACGCTGCTCAGGCGTCACAGGCTTCGTGTCGTTAGGCAGGCGGACGAACTCAGCTGAGGTGATCTCGTAGCCAGCTTCTTCGAGATACGACTGGATCTGGGCATTAGCAGAGAAGGCACCGTAGAGGATGATTTCGTTCTCGTCTTCCTCCAGCTCATCTACACCGTAGTCGATCAGCTCCAGCTCCAGCTCTTCGAGGTCCATGCCTTCCTTCTTCACGATGTGGAAGATACACTTGTGATCGAAGAGGAACTCCAGCGAGCCCCGAGGTACCGAGGCTACCGCCGAACTTATTGAAGTAGCTGCGGACGTTGGCCACCGTACGGGTAGTGTTGTCGGTAGCAGTCTCGACGAAGATAGCGATACCGAAGGGGCCATAGCCCTCGTAGTTCATCTCCTTATAGTCGGAGAAGTCCTTCGAGCTGGCCTTCTTGATGGCGCGCTCCACGTTCTCCTTAGGCATGTTCTCCTTCTTGGCCGTCTGCATCAGGACGCGCAGACGTGGGTTGGTCTCGGGCTCGGGGCCCCCAGCCTTGACCGCAATGGTGATTTCCTTACCGAGCTTCGTGAAGACGCGGGCCATGTTGCCCCAGCGCTTCATCTTACGAGCTTTACGATATTCAAATGCTCTTCCCATAAATATTCTTTAGTGATAGTTGATTCGTCTTAGGTGGTTAGCGGAGGGTAGCTCCATAGGTATCCTCGATGCTCTTGCGGATCTTCGCCATAATGGCATCGATCTGCTTGTCGCTCATCGTGCGCTCCGTATCCTGGAGGTAGAAGGAGGGCATAGCTCTTCTTCCCTGCGGGGAGGTTCTTCCCCTCGTACACGTCGAAGAGGGTGACATCACGCAGGAGCTTCTTCTCTGCACGGCGAGCGGTCTCAGCCAGCTCTGCAAAGGTAATCTTCTCGTCGAGGAGGAGCGAGAGGTCGCGACGTACGACGGGGAACTTAGGCAGGGTCAGCGATCTCGATCTTCACGCGCTCAGCGCGATTGAGTTGTCAGTTGATCAGCGTAGTAGACAGGATATCGATGTCCACTTGGCCAAAGAGAGCGGACTGACCTGCCCCATCAGCATCAAACAGGCTTGCCGTCATGGTACGCATAATATACGACGAAGTGAAGGGTGCTCGACAACTCGGCGCAGGCTGGCTGCTGATGCCCAGACGCTCGAGGATGTGCAGGGGCGGCTGGGTGACTAGCTCAAAGGGCAGAAGCAGAGACCATCAGCGTGTGTTGGCTTCTCTGGATACGTCGCTTCCAGCCCAGGTAGGGGTCTGTGTCTCGCGGTAGCCTGCCAGCGTCGTGGCGGTGGGGCGCTCGACATCGGAACAGCCAACTGTAGATTCCCACTCATAGTAGTAGAAGCTCTTCTGCTGACGGCGGAGGTTACGACCCCGGCCCCAGTAGCGGAGGAAATTTTGAAGAGGAGCGTCTGGCGCATCCGTTCCAGCTCGCCACTGGGGGATTGACCTTCACTGGCTTATCAGGACAGTGTGCCAGCAAGTAGGCTTCGGAGGAGAGGGTTATTGAAGCTCATTGAAGCCTGCGCCAAATCCAGCTGCTCCAGGAGGAGGATGCGACGGCTGTAAGAGGCGTCGTTAGCTCCCTTGGGGCTGGGGTTAGCGTGGACATGTCACTGAGAACCGATATTGTTGGCCAATCCGTCAGATGCGGCCTCCTCGATGACGTCCAGTACTCCACGGGTCCCGTCGACGATAGCGGGTACACGCAGCTGCCAAGCGTCTTCCTTATGGGGACGATCTCGATCTCAAAGGCTCTCGAGGATACGTACAGCCTCGGCACGGGGGATGAACTTACCGATGAGAATTACACATCCGTGGCTGGGGCGCAACGTCACTTCGTAGGGCTGACTGACGCAGGATAGTGGTCAAGCGGTACCATGATAGCTACTGGGGCCAAAGCTCGAGGATGAGCAAGCAGCACACATCAGCACTTGGGTCGTGCAGTTGGGATCAGCCCACGCTCGAAGCGGAAGGAGGTCCGTATTCACAGCCAGACGGCGTGCGGTCTTGGAGGTCGCGGGTAAAGTTCACATCGACTCGAGGAGATATCAAATCGTCGTCTCCGTCGTACCCGAGTCAGACCTCCGTGACTCCAGCGACACGGAGAACACGCGCTGACTGGTAGCAGGGTCACGCTCAGTGAGGCAGGCGTCGCTCTTGTCAGGGAGGACCATCTTCTCTCTCGTGCCAGCTGCGCAAGGAGGGCGCCACCGTCTTCCTTAGTCATGGGCGTGGAGGGCTGACCGAATAGGTGCGGGACGTGGTTCGTCCCGTCGACGACTTCCATTGATGGGCGCTGACCCAGCGACTGACGGCGCAGCCCGGTCGGAACCTCGGTGACCTTGAGTACGGATCACCAAGCCCCTCGAAGCGAGGGCAAAGGTCTCATCGACAGCGACCGTGACGAGGCACGGGGCAAGCCGTACCAGCGGCAGGTGCGGGAGGCGCCTCGGGGAGCTTAGCCTTCGCTGCCTTCCCAGCTGAGTGAGATAAGCAGCGAGATCGCGGGCGACGCCGTAGTGCGAGTAGCATCGACACGGTTCGGCGTGATATCGACCTCAAGGACATAGTCGGAGCTGACACCGAAGTGCTTTCAGCAGCAGGCGTCCCAGGCTTCGTCGTAGCAGTATCGAGGAGATGATACCGCTATTGTCGTGCTCGACGCCGATCTCGACCTCACTACAGAGCATACCGAAGCTCTCGACGCCACGGATCTTACTCTTCTTGATGGTGAAGGATTCGTCACCCGAGGTGAGGACGGTGCCGATGGTAGCGACGACGACCGCCTTGCCAGCGGCTACATTGGGCGCACCACAGACGATCTGCAGGGGCGCCTCTGCACCTACATCTACTGTCGTGACGTGGAGGTGATCGGAGTTCTCGACACGTCGCAGGTCAGCACGTGACCGATGACAAAGGTACTTGGTCACCGGGGATTGATTCGACTTCTTCTCACCGCCTACCTCAAGACCGATAGAGGTCAGGGCAGCAGCGACTTCATCGGGGGTCAGATCCGTCTCCACGTAGGAGCGTAGTAGATCGTAGGATATATTACGTATTTTGTTCCGCTTGGGGATAGCTACTATCTTACTTGATGATTTCTTTTTAGAGTACAAATGTACGAAAAAGCCCTCTACACACGCGCCTATGCCGTAGCACCACGAGGCGTCATATTCTGTTGTAGCGTATTCGTTGACCAACGATCCGCCTGTTTCTTTGATGAAGCCAAGATAAAATGATTACTAAATAGGAGCAAGCTCAATAGGTCGATTCGCCAAACGACTATCACAGCATACTCGCCCCCGATAGTCAAGCGGTATGAACCTATATAGATCGTCGAGCTGACCTATATTTAAGTTGTTGCTCCGCGTAGGGATAAAAGTTTCGGACGAGTGGCAGAAATGTTTGGGCTACGTACGTGGCTCTAATATCTACGTACGTGGATATTTAGATTGACGTGCCTGGTCTTTAAGACTACGTACATAGATAGAAAAACACCACTATATGAAGGCGCTTTTTCCTTCATGAGAAGGACACTTTTCCCTCCGCTGGACAAGAGGAATACTCGCGATAAGGCGAAGGGCTTGCTCGGTCACTTCGGAGAGGCATATCGGGGAGCTGGGCGTGCGATGCCTTAGCAGTCTAAATAGAGGGTAGGACTCTGCCGCAACAGTCTCCGATAGTGGAGCAGTATGAACCTATATAGGTCGTCGAGCTGACCTATATTGGTCCGCAGTGCGACCTATATAGATCACGAAGCGAACCTATATTGGTCGACTCACTGACCAATATAGGTTCGTCCCACCCCCTCCTATGAAGGGGATGCCTTTGCTCGCATTAGCGATAGATAAGTTCGTGGAAGAGAGAGCGATCGAAGAGCTCCGTAGCGACCTCGTGCAGTAGCTCGGGCGTGAGGGCGGAGAGGCGCTCCTGAAGCACTTCGTCCGACTCAAACGTCCCCGTATGCAGGAAGCTCTTCCCCATCGAGAGGAAGTGCTGCTCCCTTTGCTCCGAGGCGACGATCATCTGACCACGTGTCTGACGTAGAGCCTGCTCCAGGGCTGGCTGCGTCAAAGGCTCAGCCACCAAGCGCGCCAGCTCGGCATAGACCAGCTCGATAGCCTCCGCTTCGGCGCGATGCGATGAGCCGAAGTAGACGGAGAAGAGCCCCGTATCGGTGTAGGGCGTGTAATTGCACTCGACATGATAGACCAGCCCACGCTGCTCACGCAGCTGCATATTCAGCCGGGCATTCATCCCGCTCCCACCGAGGATACTTGATAGAAGACTAAGCGCCAGACGCCGCGGGTCATAGAGCGAATAAGCGGCACGCCCCAGCAGCACGTGGCTCTGCGCCGTATCCCGACGACGCACCACGCGACGCGCCTCCTTATTATATATAGGTATAGGGAGTGGCTCGGGAAGTGCGCTGCTTGAGATGAGGGGCTGACCTTCGCCAGGGAAGGCCCACTCCGCTGCGGCTATCAGATCATCCATATCGAGCACACCACGGGCAAAGAGCACCATACGCTCAGGGCGGTAGTAAGTGCGATGGAAGCGGCGCTGCGCCTCCACCGTGATGCGCCCCACCGAAGCCTCTGTACCGAGGATGGCATGCCCAAGACGGTGCGGGCGGAAGACCTGATCCTCGAACTCATCGAAGATCAGCTCCGAGGGGCTATCCTCATACGAATGGATCTCATCGAGGATGACCTCCTGCTCCTTCGCCCACTCCCGCTCGGGGAACGTACTATGGGCAGCGATGTCGAGGATCATATGCAGCGAGCGCCGAGCATAGCGCGAGGGGGCGATGGCGTAGAGCATCGTCTCCTCCTTCGTCGTATAGGCATTCAGCTCTGCCCCCACAGACTCCATACGCTCGATGATCTGGCTCGAGGAGCGTAGGCGCGTGCCCTTGAAGAGCATGTGCTCGATACTATGCGCCAGCCCATGCCAGCGCAGGCCTTCGTCACGACTCTCACGCGCACCCCAAAGTCCCACGTAGCTGACTGCCGCCTCGGGCTCTACCGAAGCGATGATCCTAAGCCCCGAAGGGAGCGTGTGCATAACACAATGAGTCATCTTCTTAAAGTTCTTTCGTTAGCGTAGACAAAGGTATAGCGTCTCCTACACATCTCCATAGGCACCCTACCAAGCGAATAATCAGAGCCTTATAAAGGTCCGCCCCGTGGAATACTGATTTTTCCAACGAGATTAACTACATTTGGCGCATAGTAAAGGGCATTTGTACGCATTTATTAGGTCCGCCTCGCACCTGCAGCGTCACCACAAGCACCCTGCTAGCGAGCATCTCGCAAGAAAATACGTATCACACAGAGGTATGAAAAACATCCTTATCATCGGCTCTACAGGTCAGATCGGGACCGAGCTCGCTATGACGCTCCGCCGACTCTATCCCGTAGTCGTGGCAGGGTACATCCCTGCAGCTCCTCCCAAGGGCGAACTCCTCGAGACTGGTCCTTGTGAAGTGGTAGACATTACCAATCCCCAGCAGATCACCGAAGTCGTACGTCGCTACAAGATCGACACGATCTTCAATCTGGCAACACTGCTGAGTGCTGTCGCCGAAGCTAAAGCCGCAGCTGGCGTGGCAGATCAGCCTCGGCGGTCTCTTCAACGTCCTCGAGGTAGCACGCGAGAATGGCTGTGCGGTCTTCACCCCCAGCTCTATCGGCTCCTTCGGTCCCGAGACACCGCGCGACATGACGCCACAAGACACCATCCAGCGCCCCAAGACCATGTACGGGGTGACGAAGGTCTCTGGCGAGCTCCTCAGTGATTACTATCAGAAGCGCTTCGGTGTTGACACACGCTCCGTACGCTTCCCTGGCCTTATCTCTAATGTTGCACCTCCGGGTGGTGGTACTACCGACTATGCTGTAGACATCTACTATGCCGCTGTACGCGAAGGTCGCTTCGCATGCCCCCTGCGCCCAGGCACCTATATGGACATGATGTATATGCCCGATGCCCTGCGCGCCTGCGTCGAACTTATGGAAGCTGACCCCGCACGACTCATTCACCGCAATTCCTTCAACATCACCTCGATGAGCTTCGACCCCGAGGGTATCGCTGCCTCTATCCGTGAGGTGATCCCTACCTTCGAGATGACCTACGAGCTCGACGAACTCCGTCAGGGTATCGCCGACTCTTGGCCTAACTCCCTCGACGATAGCTGCGCTCGAAGCGAGTGGGACTGGAAGCCCCAGTACGACCTGCCCGCCATGACGCGCGACATGATCGAGACCATCCGCCGCAAGGGATAGAGCCCTTCGCTCGCCCCACACGGCACACCAGCAAGCAAAGCACACTACTTAGCAAGCTATACACGAAGAAACAAGGACTATGTTTAAGAACACGAAGAAGTACCTCGCTGAGGAACTTCAATCCATCGACGAAAGCCGTACTCTACAAGCGGGGAGCGTATCATCACGACCCCTCAGACTGCCGACATCAAGATCAGCACGGGGCAGGAGGTCATCAACTTCTGCGCCAATAACTACCTCGGTCTCTCAGACCATCCTCGTCTGGTAGCAGCCGCTCATACCGCCGTGGACAGCCACGGCTTCGGGATGAGCTCCGTCCGCTTCATCTGCGGTACGCAGGACATCCACAAGCAGCTCGAGCAGTGCCATCGCCCGCTACTTCCACACCGAAGACACCATCCTCTACGCCGCCTGCTTCGACGCTAACGGCGGGGTCTTCAGTCCCCTCTTCGGTACCCCTGAAGACGCTATCATCAGCGATGCGCTGAACCACGCCTCTATCATCGACGGCGTACGCCTCTGTAGTACCCAGCGCTACCGCTACGAAAAATGCGAATATGGAAGACCTGGAGCGCGTACTCCAAGAAGCCCAGTCCGCTCGCTTCCGCATCATCGTCACCGATGGCGTCTTCTCCGTGGACGGCAATGTCGCTCCGATGGATAAGATCTGCGACCTGGCAGACAAGTACGATGCACTCGTCGCGGTCGACGAATGCCACTCGGCTGGTGTCGTCGTACCCACGGGTCGTGGCGTCGCCGAGCAGTTCAACTGCTACGGTACCGTATCGACCCTGCACACCGGTACGCTCGGTAAAGGTACTTCGGTGGCGCTATCGGCGGCTTCACCACGCGTACAAGGAAGTCATCGATATGCTTCGTCAGCGCTCACGCCCTACCTCTTCAGTAACTCCATCCCCCGCAGTCGTCGGCGCTGGTACCGAAGTCTTCAAGATGCTCGAGGAAAGCGATGCCCTGCACACCAAGCTGATGGAGAACGTCGAGTACTTCCGCGACAAGATGCTCGCTGCTGGCTTCGACATCAAGCCCACCCAGTCAGCTATCTGCGCCGTGATGCTCTACGACGCTAAGCTCTCGCAGGAATACGCTGCACGCCTCCTCGAAGAAGGGATCTACGTCACGGGCTTCTACTACCCCGTCGTCCCCAAAGCGTACCAGGCACGTATCCGCGTACAGCTCTCCGCCGCGCACGAACGCCATCACCTCGACAAGGCTATCGCTGCCTTCATCAAGGTCGGCCGTGAGCTCGGCACGCTGAAGTAGCCGCAGGCTATAGTCCATCCTCTTAAAGCACACGAGGGCGCCTCTTATCGGAGGCGCCCTCGTGTCGTTTATCTACACCCACCCACTGTTGGGCTACGTGATCACTCTGGAACTGGAGTATCACGAAGCTCTTCAATCCCATCAAATGTCCTCCATCCATTAACATTGTATCCCAAGATAAAGACAGCCATCATCGAAGGGCTCCTAAAGGAAAGAGGATACAATACCTTGTAGTAACCATCATCCTCACATGGTGCTATCTTCTTTTCTGATAGGAGCAATTGAATTTGCTTCTCGCGATTAAGCAGGATGTTGGGGAGCTCTTTTAGCTGCGACTTGTCTGACACCGGACGAATGATCGACCCTACCTCCAAGTAGAATAGCCCATCTTGGAAGTAGGCGTAAGCTAACGGTCCTTTGACTTTTAGATTATAATACTTCCCAGCACTCTTCTTTGTTGGGAGAGCAAGTCGCACCCCCTCCACCTGAAGGAGAAACTCGATCTGTGCTATATATTGATTATATATCGGCTCATTACTATAAAGAATAATTGGCTCTTTGTTACGCCAATCCTTATTCTCTACAGAGTACGCACCTGCGTTGACAACCTTTTGTATGAAGTAGTACTCCATATAGTCAATGGCACTCGTATCGAAGACATTATTATCTGACACGAACATAATGCAATGATTCCAGAAGGACTTTTTCTGCTTATGCTGAGTCACTCGTTTTGCACCATTCTTAGACTGCCCAATATAAATAGTTGGATTAGGATGCTCCTCATCACTACTACCTATAAGGAAATAGATAGCATAGTTTTCAGCTTTGGGTTCCTTAAGGATGTCCCCAAGTCGGTCACGGGTGAAATAAAAGCCACGTATCTGACTACTTTGATCTTGGAAGACTTTCAGTGATGCAGGTGCAGTTTCATCAGGGTAATAATAGTTAATTGTTCTTGCTGCCATATGCTCATTCATTACTGATGAATTATACATAGTTGGAATATACTGAGGGCTACAAGGGGCTATGCCACGAGTGCATAGATCCTTGTAGCCTCAGTAGATTAGGTACGATTACTTATCCTTCTTGGGGACCTCGAGGTGCTTGTACTCGCCACTCTTAGCGACCTGGTCGTAGTATTCCTGGCTGTAGCCAGGGGAAGTTGGGCAGGACGATCTGGTAGTAGCCGTTCTCTTCGAACTTGCCGTCCTTCTCCTTCTTGACGTTACCGTCCATATACTTGACGAGGAGGTATTCACCGAGCTTCTTCCAGCGAGCGGTCGCCCTCGTTGGCTACCTGCCACAGACCTCCGTGAGGTAAGCGGTGAGTATATGCAGGGCTGCTCTTCAGCAGCTCGAGAGCCTTAGCGTCGGTGTTCTTCACCAGGTCGACGTAGCTATCTTCCAGCTCCTTCTGCACGGGGGCGGATGTCGCGGATCATAGGGCTCATAGCGGTTGTACGCCGTGTTAGCTACCCAGTTGTGGATCCAGAAGGCAGACGTCCAGCTGAACTCCGTCGTACTCCCGTTGCCACGGCGGTAGCATTCAGGGGATCTCGGTGATGGAGGCGTACATAGGGTGTGAGGACAGCCGTATTGGCATCGTCCACGCCGAACCACAGGATACCACCGACAGCATCAGGGCAGCCAGCTACGCATCTGAGCGATGACGCGAAAGCTCGTCTGCTGCGTAGCGATAGCGCGCTCGTTGAAAGTACTCACGGTACTTTCGCTCTTGAAGGTCATAGGACGCCAGCGGTAGGGGACCTTGAGACACCAGCCCCGGGGTCGTTCGTCATCGAGAGCTCGGTACCTTCGTAGTGGTTGCGCATCCCTTCGCGGACGTCAGCGAGGCTTACCTTGCGGTCGGGGATGATGTAGAGAGCGTAGGGGCTCTTCGGAAGCATCACCCGTGATGTGCTTCTTGTACTTGTCCATGCTCTTGTCGAAGGTGCGGAAGAAGCTCCATACACGAGCTTCGCAAGCACGCAGTACTGAAGTCATAGGGGTTGTAAAGCCTTCTGGAAGTCGAAGTCCTTATCCTTACCCTTGAACCATCCGTTCTCACGAGCTACGTTGACTACATCCTTCTCGTACATGCAGTTCTCCTTGTCACCGAAGGGGATCTTGTGGATACGTGCCTGGTTGGCGTGAGCTGCGATAGCATCATCGGGGATGCGGATAGCTACCCACGTAGCGCCCTTCTTCTTGAGGTACTTGCCGATAAGCTCCGTGATCCAGACTTCGTTCTTGTCAGCGATGGTGAAGGACTCACCCGAGCTGTAGTAGCCGTGGTCGCGGACGAGGTCGGTCGCGACGCGGATCGCTTCGCGAGCTGAGCGGGAGCGCTGCAGAGTACGTAGATGAGGCTACCGTAGTCCGTGACGCCCGAGGGGTCGTGGAGCTCCTTGCAGTACCCCAAGTACTCTCGGTGATGGCTACCTGATGCTCATTCATATTCCCCACGACATTGTAGGTGACAGCGGCCTGAGGGATATAGCCAAGGGGCTTGCACGTATCCCACTCGTGGATCTGGAGCGTGAGTACTTGCCCCAAGCCTTCGCTGGATAATGTACGAGGTCGCCGTAGAGGGTGTGCGAGTCAGTAGAGTAGCTGATCGCGACGGAGCCGTCGACCGACGCCTTCTTGCCCACGATCAGGTCGGAGCAAGCCTCAGCAGACGGAGTAGCCCAGTAGTGACAGCCAGGGCAAAGGCTGCGAGGAGTGTCGTTTGCTTCATAGTGTATTTGATGATGATAGTGATGAATAGCGAGCTAACTAACTGTACCCTAAAGATACAAAAGTTGCCCTTCAGTGGTACCCCGTGTGGGAGACAGCCGAAGGGCAACTGACATAGTCGTGCTAAGCGCTCGCTCTTAGAACTGCGACTGCAGCAGAGCGACCCACTTTTTCGATACGTTCGTCGGTGAGGTCAGACTGGTTAGCTTCGTCGATGCAGAGACCGATGAGCTTGCCATCCTGTTCCGTTTCAGTAGCATCGTAGCTGTAGCCTTCGGAACCGTAAGCACCGATGAAGGAGCAGCCCGTACCAGCGAGTACTTCGTGGATCTTAGCCAGAGCTTCGCAGAAGCTATCGGGATAGCTGTCAGCGTCACCGCAGCCGAAGAGGCGACCTTCTTGCCAGCGAGGTTCTGCTCAGCGAGCTTGGGGAGGAAGTCTTCCCAGTCATCCTGAAGGTCACCGATACCCCACGTAGAGGAACCGAGGAGGAGGACATCGAAGGCAGCTGCATCAGCGGCGTCTGCGCCAGCGACATCATAGACATTAGCTTCTGCGCCGAGTACTAGCCAGACGCTGTGCTACTTCGGAGGTAGGTCCGTAGAAGAGCCGTAGAAAATACCGATCTTGCTCATTGTGCGATAGGATATTTTGTGTTAGTAGTAATTGTGTTTACTCTACAAAGATAAAGAGAACTATTGGACTAAAGCCACTACCTCCGTGATTAGCTATTCACTTCGGCGAAGAACTCCTCATTATCCTTGGTACGGAGGCGTGAGGGTTCTTGACGTTCTCCATCGCTTCGATGGGGTTCATCTCCGAGAGGACCTTACGCACAGACCACATACGGCTCTGGGTCGTCTGATCCTGCAGGAGGTCATCGCGGCGCGTGCTGCTAGTACGAGGTCGACGGCAGGATAGATACGCTTATTCGCCAGACGACGGTCGAGCTGGAGCTCCATATTACCCGTCGCCATGAACTCCTCGAAGATCACATCATCCATCTTCGGTACGTCTCCTGCAGGGTAGTAGCGAGGATCGTCAGGCTACCGCCACCGCGGATGTTACGTGCAGCACCGAAGAAGCGCTTGGGCTTCTGCAGAGCATTGGCATCGACACCACCAGAGCGCCTACCCGAGGCTGGCTGTACCGTATTGTAGGCACGTGCCAGACGCGTGATGGAGTCGAGGAGGATGACGACATCCTGACCGCTCTCTACCATACGCTTAGCCTTATTCAGCACGATCTCGGCGATCTTGACGTGGCGGTCAGCAGGGCTCGTCGAAGGTCGAAGCGATGACCTCGGCATTGACGCTGGTCGCCGTGTCGGTGACTTCCTCAGGACGCTCGTCGATGAGGAGGATGATCATATAGACCTCAGGGGTGGTTGGCTGCGATAGCGTTAGCGATATTCTTCAGGAGGACGGTCTTACCCAGTCTTGGGCTGTGCGACGATGAGACCACGCTGGTACTTACCGATAGGGGCGAAGAGGTCGACGATACGCATAGCGATCTTGTCCTGCACGCCAGGATTATGGGAAGACTCGAGGCGGAACTTCTCATCGGGGAAGATCGGCGTGAGGTGGTCGAAGGGTACGCGGTCGCGCATCTCCGAGGGGTACGCCCATTGACACGCGTGATCGTATCGAAGGGGAAGTACTTATCGCCATCCTGTGGAGGACGGATGAAGCCCTCGACGAGGTCGCCAGGGCGCAGACTCCACTGCTTGATCTGATTCACCGAGAGGTAGATATCGTCAGGCGAAGGGAGGTAATTATAGTCCGCAGAGCGGAGGAAGCCATAGCCGTCGGGCAGGATCTCCAGTACGCCGGAGCACTCGAGGATACCCGAGAAGTCGAACTCCTGCTGGGGGCGAGCGACAGCCTTCACAGCGGGCTGAGCCTTAGGCTCGGCAGGCTGCTGTGCCTGCACCTGTACCTGATGCACCTGGGGCTGAGCAGGAGCCTGGGGCTGCTGCTGACGTACCTTGGGCTGGGGCTGGGGTGTATTGAGGGTAGGCAGGATCTCGTCAAGGACGGACTTGCTATCCTTGTGACGGAAGACCATGCGGGCGGGGCTCTGCGCAGGAGCTGCTGCTGCGGGAGTTTCGCCTTCCTTAGCGGCTGCGGCTGCGGGGGCAGCTTCAGCGACGCGAGGGGCTCTACGGCGACAGCAGGGCTGGCAGCAGGCTTCGTAGCGGAGGCCGACGTGCGGGCGCCACGGATGGGCTTGGGGGCGGGAGCTGCTGGCTCCTCGACAGCGATCGCTTCGGGATCCTTAGCATGCTCTTCGGAGGCCTTAGCTACGGCAGAGCGGGCTTGCTCACGTGCCAGCGCTTCAGCCTTAGAGGGGCGACCACGCTTACGCTTTGGCTGCTCTACTTCGGGAGCGTCCTCCGAGGCTTTGGGGGCGTCATCAGCGGGAGCAGAAGAGGTAGCGGGGGTAGACTTGGGCGTTTCATGGGTAGACTCTTCGGCAGAAGAGGACTTGCGAGGGCGACCAGGCTTACGCTTGACACTCGTCGTCTCAGCGACGGTGACAGCTTGCTGGTCCAGGATCTCGTAGATCAGTTCGCGCTTCTCGGGGAAGGCATCAGGAGAGAAGCCTATTTCTCGGGCGATCTCCTGGAGCTCCTCCAGCGTCTTGCTGGACAGCTCGGTGATATTGTATCGTTGCATATTGATTATGAATACGTACTATCCCCCGGGGGCGGGGGCTCCTTCAGGACGGATGTCATAGGGAGACTGATCGGCACAAGGACTTGGGGTAGTGGCTACGAGAGCGATGAGGGTGCGCCCTACAGACGCCCCTGACGACCCGAAGTGCTTGGGAGGGTCAGCTACCCAAGGGATAATATATCTCAGACTATAAATGGTAGCCAGAGGTGGCTACAAAGATGATGGCGAAGAGCCAAAAGCCAACCCCATCAAAGAGTATCTTAGTGATGTAAGGGATATTGAGTGGGGGGAGCTTGTGTGATTGGGCTGGGATTCGAACCCAGGACCGATAGCTTAGAAGGCTATTGCTCTATCCAGCTGAGCTACCCAACCAATCCATTGGAGGGGTGCGGACTCTTATACCCTACGGCATGACTATAACAGCGCACACGTCCTCTTAATTGTGGTGCAAAGATAGTCAAAAATTTCGTTTGCCCCGTACCGCCCCCATAGGATGAGCCTCTATTAGGCCTTACGGAGAATCTCGTAGAACTCCTCCGGAGTGCCTAAATGCTCGAGTAGTACCTGCACGGCAGAGGGTGGCAGGTGAGTCGCTGCCGGGCGATAGCCTGTAGGCGCGTAGCTGAGAGAGTAGCTCGGGGGTCGTGGCGAATGAGCGCGCGTAGCGAGCGGGAGGCTCCCAGTAGCCAGTCTTCTGCGGGAAGTAGAGACAGGCAAGCTCCTTGACCGTATAGGCACGGAAGATGAGGGAGGCGCGCTGGACTGGGCAGCGGCAGACGAAGAGATGATAGGGTGTTTTTCATCGTCGTGTGGTATGAATAAAATGAATAAATGCATGGTGGAGTGCTCCGCTTCTTCCTGCCCCCTACCCTACCAGCATACGTATATATAAAGAGGAGCTGGGCGAGGTGAAGGGTACCAAAAGAGAGCTTCGAGCAGGACTCCACGACAAAGTAAAGGTAAATACTCCGCCCCTCCAAGGAGCCGACTAAATAAATATTTTGACGAACGTAAGCACCTCGTCGCCTATCCTTACACACCCCGCATCCACCGCCTCGAGGACCGCTCCCTCCAGCTACTCGCACGCCCCGTCTCTGCCACTCAAAGCCCCCTCTTTGGGAGCCAATCGCCAAGCCCCTATCTATACAGACGCTGACACAGTGCCCTGCGATACGCACCGCATAGTAGTAGCATACAGGCGCATTTCTGCGGAGGGAAAAGCTGGAAGTAATAATGGTATGAACGCCTTCGCGTACGAGGAAAACCTACAGATCTGCGGAGGATTCATTCGGTCTACGTACGTAGATCTAAGGACTACGTGTGAGGACATTTGGATTTAGATACCTAGCCGATAAGACTACGTACGTGGATAGAGAAATACCACTACGGGAAGCTGCATACTTCCTCGCGAGACTACCACTTTTTCCGCTACTGAATAAAAAAACCGCTGTGATGGATGAAGGCCTTGCCCGTAGCATGAGGAGGAAGAAATACCTAAAAATGAGGATTGCAGGGGGTGGGGAAAGCACGTACCTTTGTCCCTATATGCTGGGGCTACTGAGTACCATCCCCAGTCCATCTCTCACCTGCAACGGAACGACACAACAGAAAGACGATGCACGACACGCCTGCTTCCGCTCCCTCTCCCTCAGGCGCTCGCCCTCACACTCCTATTAGGCTCGTGCCAGGGGAGTACAGAAAGCCTCCACAGCTGAAGACAAACACCACCTCCAAGGCACTCGAATGGTGCGACAGCACAGGCATCTTCACCCTCCACTTCAATAGTCCCGAGGACGTCGAGCTAAGCCTGAACTACGAGGGCTCTCCTATGGGTACCCTGACGTATGACATCCCCTGCCACTTCTCTGGCGACACGATCTATATCGATGACTATTCGAAGACCACGCCCTTCGGCAAGATAACGATCCTCCGCTCCTTCCGCGGTATCGTCCGTGGGACGTCCATCTCCGCAGGCTTCGTCACCTCGGATGCCGAGGTCGCTCCTGGCTCAACCTTCCCCACCTTCACCGAGCTGCCCCTGCAGGAGGTCATCTTCAACAAGAAGTCTTAGCGCACACACCGCCCCCGCACCATCATCCATCGTATAGCACCTAACCCCCGATAGCCCAGGACAGGCTATCGGGGGTTATTGCTTTCCCGCCCGAGAGAAGGAAATGCGAAGATGTGTACCATACATTTGTACACTTCAAAAGAAAGTTCATATATTTGCAGTGTAATACTAACCCATTACGCAAAGAACTTCTTATGAAACGCCTTCATCTACTCCTCACCGCCCTCGCACTGGGCACGGAAGCACCTTCGCTCAGAGCGCAGGGCGACGCACGGCTCCAGGGCAGACTCCTGCGCGCAGTGACCGCCAAGCCATCGGCACGGGTAACGCGCTACTGCGCCGGCTCCCCGACAGCACCCTCGTCACGGGTGCCGTGACCGACTCCCTCGGCACCTTCTCC
>BNJS01002241.1_pt1 | contig 30653 bp, 40 predicted proteins | sample 8540461 | NCBI WGS metagenome assembly BNJS01 (sample SAMD00202454, study PRJDB9452) | human saliva metagenome | isolation source: human saliva | place: Japan | reverse complement strand
ACAGTCTTCCTATTCTACCATTTCCATCTTGGAATGGATGAATAAATTCAAACTCATAATGGAAACTGCTGCTTCTAAAAGGATGTTCTTACTATTTTAAACAAATAAATTATTTATTAATTCATAATTCTGATAGTTCCCATATGTAAATTTATCACCCAGATATACTCCAGCATTTTTACTTCTAAATCTTCCACTCTCTATTAATTCACTTGTCATTATTTTATGTGCAACAATAAATCATTAGTTCATCAAGCTCATCAAATCTTTCATATATTTCATAAACATTTGAACTTCTTTATATCTTTAAGAGAGCAAACTTTTTCCATTTATTACATCAACAACCACTCAAAGTCAAAGATGCTCATGCAAAGAATAAATAGTTTAATCTATTTTCTCTCCATAAGTTAAATTTTTAAATCTTTCTGCACTTATTTTCCAACAAGCTTCAATTTCATATACTAAATTAAGAATATCATTTGTTATTTTAAAGGTGGTGAGATTCTTTTTCATTAAAAATAGCTCCTCTAATAATTTGTAACTTCCAAAAAAGTGTATATGTGGGTAGCCAGCATACATATTTTTCATGGAATATACATTCCCAATTTCTTCCATCTTTTTTTAACAGCTTTAAAATTCTCTTGTATCTTCTAATACAGTTTTTAATTTTGAGTAGTGAAACTCATGTCCTTTAGCAACTTCAATATCATTTTTATCTCTTATAGATATATAACCAAATCTTGAGATATCCAATCTATTATTCATAATTACAGTGCAAGGAACAAGCCCACACATTTGATGAAGAGTTTCATCTTTTTGTTCTATGGCATGGCTCAAATACATAAAACCACCACATTCAGCTAGAATATTTTTACCTTGTTCATAATTTTTCTCTAATAGACTCTATCATTTCTTTATTATTTGATAATTCTTCTGCAAAGTTTTTCAGGGTAACCTCCTCCTAAATATATTGCATCACAATCAGGAACTTTTTATCTTTTATAGGTGAGAAATATGTCATTCTAAATCCCATATATTCCAAAAATTCTATATTATCATTATAGTAGAATGAAAAAGCTCTATCTCTCGCTATAGCAATAACTTTTCCCTTATGTTTATCTTTTAAAGAAGATAGGTATAAAGGATATTCAATTTCATCTTTATCTATATTTATTGTTCTAGTTTCTTCAGTAGCGATTTTTTTCTAAAAGCTTCTAAATCTATATTTTTTTAAGAACAAGATTTTTAGAATAAATAATTTATCTCTTAAATCTTCCACTTCATCAGCTTGTAAAAGTCCTAAATGTCTACTTGAAATATTTAAGGCCTCATTTTTTTCTATAAAACCTAAGCACTTAACAGAAGTGTATTTTTCAATAGCTTCTTTAAATATAGCATAAGTTTTTCACTTGAAACCTTATTTATTATAACACCTGCTATATTAACTCTAGGGTCAAGCATCTTATATCCTAAAATTTGTGCTGCTATACTTGTACTTTTCCCTACACCATCTACAACCAAAATAACAGGTATACCTAAGAATCTTGCAACATGTGCTGAGCTATTGTTATCTAAAGAATTATCTATACCATCATATAGCCCCATAACACCTTCGACTATTGATATATCCTTATGGTGTTTATAGAAACTATATCTTACCCTTGTTCTCCCATCATATATAGATCTAAATTATAACTTTTTATTATTTGTAATAAATTCGTGGAAACCTGGATCTATATAGTCAGGTCTAACTTTAAACGGTGATACATTGGCAAAAGGCTGACATCAAAAGCCATAGATATAGTTGTCTTTCCAATACCACTACTAACACCAGCAAGCATAAATGCTTTTCATTTCCCTCACTAATTGTTTTTCCAATAATTTTATTTCATTAACAGTTAGTTCATAAATTTTATAAACCATTTGATTAATTTCATAATCTAGTTTTTTATCTCATCTTGAATTTTTCAACTAATTTTCCTAAATCAGTAATTTCATCCTTATTTTTTGTTTTCTTAGCTCTTCCTAATAATTCTTTATATGAAGAAAGTTTGTTATTTTCTAAAATTAAAATCTACTTTATTTCTAATTCAATTTCATTGTGTGTATGGTTTTATTGGTAATTTCTCTACATATTGATTAGATAATAAAGCCATTATTTCCATATTTATGAGTATATTTGATTTAAAGTAAAATAACAAATAATTTAGAATTTAAACCTAATAAATATCTTTTTCTATGTTAGATAAAAGCTTTATACCATCTAAAAATAAAAGTATCTTTTCAGCTAGGGCAAATGTATTTTCTTTAGTTTACTCTTTTGCCAAACAATCTTTCTCTTTTCAAATTCTCTTTAAATAGGCACAATTCCTCAAATTAAATGGCGATCTCCTATCAGCCCTTTTTGATAATTTTGGCTCAAAATCTTTCTAACCATATTTGCGGATGATTTTCAAATATCGATAGCTCCTTTTCCAGCTTTACCATTATGAGAATTTATTAAATAGAAATCAGCATAGTTGATATTATATTTTCTATATCGCTTTCACTCTTTGATAAAGGTTTAATAATCTCGTAGAATTTTTATAATCTTTCTTCCAATAATTTATCTCTAGTTTCTTTATCTATGATAAAGGCATCATTTGCCTGTTGTTATACACGATTTATGTACATCATTCTTTTTAAAAGGTTTTCCTGTTCTTTCAATCTCTTTTATAGAATCTTCATTTGATTTATAAAACATAAAACTTCTTTAGATAATCTTGTTCCTTATTCTGTGGGAGATAGTGTCAGCAATTTGTAAACCAACATAGAATTTTTAACTTTATTCTTTTTAAAAATTAAAATATTTGAATCAACTGTTGTACTCCGTCAAAACTTTAGTTCCATTATAGTCAACTATATTATAAAACTCTGTGTCATTAATTAAAATTCTCTTAATTTTTCTCCATACTTTTGACTCTAAACCATTTTATTAGAGTTATAAACCCAGTCCATTATCTTTTAGTAAATTATAGCCAAGTTCATAGAAATAACAATATAAATCGGAAATTCTGTATATACTCTTATAATTTTGCTCTTAAATATGGTTTAATTTCTTTTATACTTTCTTGTCTTACGTAAGGAGTGAGTTTCCACCATTATTATGCAAAACCTCCATTTTTAAATATTTCTGGAATTCTTTTTCACAATCAAAAGCTAAATCTTTTACAAATTCTTTTATCTTTATAAGAGAGTTCCACATTTTTATATTGTTTTCTAATGTAGTCAATGTCTTATTTTTATTAGCACCTTCAACCATAGAGATAATTTTGTAATTTCTACACTTTCTATTCAAGTCTACACAAATATTATTTTCAAGTATATATCTTGTTGTATCTGAAAAAGGTCTTGTTCTCCCTGTTAAATCAAGAAGTTTTTCATCAATCATATTAGTTTGTTTTTAGTAAGAATTCCAAAAAGCTGTTATTAAAAATGCTCCTGAACCACAGGCTGGATCTAAAAACTTTTTATATTTTAATAGCTTCTTTATATTTTTCCAAAAATCAATATGTTTTTATAATTTCACTAAAAAGTTTTACTGAATCTTGCCTTTATTTTTATATTTATGGTTATATCTTCATCTGTTAAAATTGCGAAGTTTATCTTCCAAGCTCTTTTCTTTATCTTCAAGCCAATAATTTATGGTATTTTCAACTTATATTTTGTTATGTATTTTGGAGTATAGAAGATACCATCTTTCTTTCTTTTTCCTTTTACATCAAAGTCTTGCTCATTTATTTGGCTTTTTAAATTCTTCAATGTCAGAAATACTTTTGTTCAAAAGATATGACCTAAAATATTCTCATTCAACTTGAATCAAAATCATATTCAGAAATAGCTGCATTTCAAAACTACATCATCAATTATTAAAGTATCTAAGTTCCATCAGCTTTTAAATAGTCCACCATTGAAATGAGGGATTTTGTCTTGCGTTTCCTGTATTTATCCAATTACAAAGAATTTTAAAATATTAAAGACACCCAATCTCTATTTTCTGTATCTCTATCAATAACTTTTGAAAGGAAATTTCTGATAAATTTTTATCCTCACAAAAACATATAAATAAGAATCTATCCAATAGTTTTTGAACTTTTCACATGATATATTCACTGATACCTTATTATTATTTCTAATACTTTTCAAAGATATCTATTCTTATTTGTTTATAGAGATTATGAAATTTTTCTATCTCAATCTGCTCTTTGGATATTCTTCACTAAGTTTTAAAGATTTTTGATTTTTCATTTCCTGTCCTTACTAAAGACTCAAAGAATAGAAGAGAGGACAAACCTTTTTAAATTCTAAATCATCTTTCAAGTTTTCCAAATAAAACCTGATCGCAAGCATAGAATTTGAACGATAAAGTCCTAATTTCCTTAAAGTTTGAAACTATTACCCATTGACAACTTGCTCCATACTTAGGAGCATGGCCAGCTTGTTCTACTGGAGTTCTTTGCGTACTTATCTTTTGGATAATTTTGAATCCAAGTTTATTAAGCGGGAATCTTTTAGCTCAATAACTGCTCTAACATCTTTATTTCCTATCAAAAACCTAGGACTCCATCAGCTTTTTGCCCATCAATCTCAGTTTTAGTTTCTCTTTCTAAATTCCACTCATCTTTTCCATCAGTTACATTTACTGCCTCCTTAAAAGATTGAGAAAAATATTTAAAGGAATTCACCTGTGGTAATGCTTCTTCCTTAGAAGTATAAAGAGTTCCGATCCATATTTATCCACTTATTTATTCCTCTCTCTTTTTAGATTATTTCTCTTTAAGTCTATTTCCTCAGCTTTCTCTGCCAATGTCTTTACTCATCCTACAAGGACCATAGTTTCTCTTTGAGTTTAACCCCTATACTCCCATGGTATCTCCGCCAAAGCTTCCAATACTTTTATATTTGATTCTCTATCTTTTATTGCAAGTCTGACAAAGTGATAGTCTAAAAATTTAAAATTTGAAGCATCTCTTATCAGTATATCTATCTTTATCTCTTTAAACATGCTGAACTGATATTTTTGTATTTTTAATAAAATGAAATTACATTCTGTCTTATATGCTTTTTAGATATTGAAATTCATCAATTCTTTATACATAAATTTCTTTTCTTCTAAGATCCACTTTTCAGATTTTTCAATATATTCTTTATCATCAAACATTACAAGACCTGCAAGATTTGCAAAAAGTATTCACAGTCCAGGTTCTTTTCATCCCACATCCTATTTAAAATTTCTTCATCAAAGCCTATTCCATAGCCTAGTCTAAGTCCAGGTATGGCGAAAACTTTGTAGAAGCTCTCATAATAAAAATATTTTTATTCTTAAATAAAGACACTGTTTTTCTACAATTTTCTATAAATTCTATAAAAGGCTTCATCTACGAAAAATTTTAGTGTTTTATTTTCACAAATATCTATTATCTTCTTTATATCTTGCAATTTAATAAATTGCCCTGTCGGATTATTTGGATTACAGAACAGTAGTAAATCATAGTTATTAGCTTCAATTTCTTTTTAAATTCTCAATATTAGGATAAAAATTATTACTTTCTTTAAGTTCAAAAATATTCTATCTCTGCTGAAACAGATTTCAAGCTCTTTCATACTCCAGCAGCAAGGTGCAAATAGTCAATACTTTTTAGGGTTTCAAAAGCTCTTAAGATACAAAAATAAGATTTCTGTAGCTCCATTTCCAACAATAATATTATTCATATCAACTGAATTAAATTGCTATTTCTTTTCTTAATTCAATATAATAGGATCTCGATAACTTATTAATTTATCAGAAGCTTTCTTTATGCTATATCTATAAATTTTGAGGTACTCCTAAGGGATTTATATTATTAGAACTATAATCTAGAGATATCGTTTTTGCACTTCTCTTTGAAATTTATAAATATTTCCTCCATGTAAATCTTTGGTCATTTTTTCTCCAATTTTTTATTAAATATTGAAACACTCGTGGCTCTGGCCCCCGTTGCGGGAGTGGTGGCAAGACATGTCATGGGATATGAATAACACCAGCATTGAAAATGTGGTAAAATTTTGCAATTTTACTAATTTTAATGTAATATATTTAGAACATTAACAACTGAATATATGGGTTAAGGCTAGTAAACAATAGCCTTGTAAAATATTCACTATTCTGTATAGTTGTTCTTTTTAAATATAATATACAGATAAAAGTAGCAGTGTAGACGCAAGTCTTATCCAGTAGTAGCTATTGTGGACTAGCCAAAAAAGAATAGAGGTTTTAAAACCAGACTTCTTAGAATAACTTTCCTTTTCAGTTATCTTGAAGCTCCTCGACTCTAACACTCTGTGGGTGTTAGTCGTAGGTAACTCACTTACTATAGAAAGAAAAATTCATCTAAAATTTCTTTTATTTTATAGAATGTATTATAATATAGGAATAAGAACAAATAACCGTTCGGTCATCTATGGAGAATAGAATGAAAATAAGAAGTAGTCTAATTTTTGTGTCACTTATCTTATTAGTATCTTGTTCTAAAGTAAATATTGAGAATGAAATAATGATATGATAAGTAGATTAAGAGAAAAAGAAAGTACAGAAAACTTAGGTGAAAAGAAGATGATAGATTTAGAGGAAGCTGGGTTAGCTTTGAAAATAGCCACTCAGATAAGTGAAAATGAAAGTCGATAACTTCGTTAGTAAGAATATTTCTTGCATTTTTGCAAAATTTCAGCTATGTATTCAATCTCTGAATTGAATGGTCCTTGGTACAACTATTCAGCTCCTGATGTAGCAATAGGAGTTTGGTTGAATAACTTTACATTCACTTTATGTTACTCTACAAGTGGAATGGTGCTGATGAGATTTTACAAATTACTGCCTTGATTTTCAACTTCAATATTTGTTCCAGCTACTTGGTTTCATACAAAGAGAAAAAGAAAAATCAGTCTTATACAGAAAATAACTATGATAAAATTAAAGTTAGATGAACATTGTTATGCTTGGCATTAGCAAAGCGAAAATGTCTTTAGAAAAGATTATGCCTATGCCAAAATTATTAGGCTAAAAAGATGGCAAATTATTTAAAACCGTGGTAATAAAATGGCAGAAGAAGAAACAGAACTTTGGAAGGTAAACAGAAAGAAAATGTCTCATGAATAATGAAAGAGATTTGCAACATGGCGATGAGATCAATTGATGACATGATATTGGCTTTAGATCCTTGCACGACTTAGAGTAAAGTATCACGAGACACATGTACAAATGACCTCCTCTTGAGCATGCAGTTTGTAGATGCTCTGTCAATGGTATGATAGCATCAATCGTACTTAGTGGCAGTAGTAGGTAGACTAAAATTGTAAGTAGGATTTTTACCACGTAGAATTAGTTTAGATGCTGGACCTTGTAGGAACATGGTGCAGTACGTCTTCATCACAAATATTCTTTTTGGAGCTAATCACAGGTTTCTTATCACTATTTAATGGATTTTAAAGATGTAAAACGAATATAAAAAGGTTTTGCCACAGCAACTGAAGCAGCATCATATTCAAAGAGAAGATGCACAATGAATACTATTATATCAGCAGTAAATCACATAATAATGTTCAGAAAAAGTATAGAGGATAAAAGAATTGGCAGACTTTAAATTATGATGTAGCTCAAGAAATTTAAACAAAAGGAACTGAGTTGAAGCTGGAAGTGCTACAGATACTGACTTATTAAAAGCAATGTCTGAGCTAGAAAAGCAGAAAGTATAAAACTAAAAACAGAGTAGCAAAATATAGTAGTCTCAGTAGAAACATTAAAAATGCTAGACTGAAAAAGTAGGGTTTGTATATGAAAAATATATATATAGTTATTTTATTAATTTTGTCTTTTTACAGCGTGTAAAAAGGAAGCATAAGAAGAAAGTGATAAGAGCAGCAAAATTCAAGAAATAAATTCAATGCAAGATGAGAAAATTTTCAATATTAATATACCTACACAATTTCTCTAGTCAGAAAACAGTTTTTAGCATTTAAATATGCAGGAAAATAAAAATATAAATTTTTGAAAGTGGAGATTGTAAAAAGGGACATAGTAATCGCTATAATTGACGATACAGATTACAAAGTTAATTTAGATGCATTTTCTAAAATATGAAGCTGCAAAAGCTGTAGCACAAAAATGCTGAACAACAATTTTGCTAGGGCAGAGAAACATTATATAAGGGAGGGATGCTTTTTGAGCTAAAAAGATTAGTGATAATGCATTTGATGCAAAGAAAATGTGGCTTATTCAACTTTTAAAGAGGCTGCAGGACTTCAAAATGCTAGAAATACTTTGAATGACACAAAAATAGTAGCTCTCATGATGGATACATAGACAGAAAGTCGCTGATGTAGGAACTGTTGTCCAGAAGAGGTCAAAGCTGTATCTTTTTATTTCAAATGAAATAACTGATATTTCTCATAAATGCTTCAGTAAAGGGTACAGACGTATATTAAAAATGCTGAGAAATATTAGTTTTGAAGGATAGTACATCAGACAAGATATATAGTCTTAAAAATAAAAAGTATTGCTCAAAAATCCTGATTCTATCAATTGACTGTATCCTGTGGTATTTCACTTTTTCAGAACTTAATGAAAAATGATAAATTTCTTTATCAGGACAAACAGGAACTGTAACTATAGCTGTTAAAAATAAAGGAAAAGAAGAAATTTTAATTCTATAAATGCTGTTTTTGAAGATAAAGGGCTCAAATGTATATCTGTTCAAAGATGGACAAAGCTGTTAAAACTCAATAGAAATTGGAGAATTGAGAGAAACAGATAAAATAAGTGTAGTAAAAGGTTTAAAAACAGGAGATAAAGGTTATAGTTGCAGGAGTAAGCAAACTAGCTGATGGAGATAAAGGTGAAAACTTTTAGGGAGGCAATAAAATGAAGATTATAGAATATTCTATAAAAAAATAGAAATAGTTGTGCTCTTTGCAACATTTGTTTTAACTCTTGCAGGATAATTTTCATATTTTCGTTTAGGAAAAATTAGAAGATCCAGAATTTAAAGTCAAAGAAGCAATAGTTGTTACTCTATATCCTGGTGCTTCTCCTGAAAGTGTGGAGCAAGAAGTCACAGATAAGATAGAAATGGCATTGAGAAAGATACCAAATGCAGATATTGATAGTGTATCAAAGGCTAGTTATTCAGAAGTACATATAAAGATAGATGAAAGCACTCCAAGTGATAAGGTCGATCAAGAATGGGATGTGGTTAGAAAAAGATAAATGATGTAAAAAACTAGTCTACCTTTAGGAGCTTTACCACCAATAGTTCTTGATGACTATGGAGATGTCTATGGAATGTTTTTTTGCAATAACAAGTGAAGGCTTCTCAAAGAAGAACTTTACAATTATGCAAAAAGAAATTAGAAAAGAACTAGAAAAAAACAGATGGAGTAGCAAAGACAACTTTATTTGGAAATAGTGATACAGTTATAGAAGTTTTAGTAGATAGAGATAAAATAGCAAGTCTTGGGTATAAATGAAAAATGATAGCTTTAGCATTTACAGGACAAAAATATACCAGCTTATGCTAATTCAGTTTTACATGGAGATAAAAATCTTAGATTTGATATTGATCAAAGTTTTGAATCAATAGAAGACATAGAAAAATTTAGTTATTTATTCTACTCCAGCAGTATTAAATATTCAGAAACCAACAACAGTACTTGTTAAAAAGATATTGCTGAAGTCAGAAGAACTGAAGTTAAACCTTATACTACAAAAGATGAGATATAATGGTAAAGAATCTATTGGACTGATGTTATCACCTGTTAGTGGAACAAATGTGGTTGAAACAGGAAAAGAAATAAGTAAAAAAATAGAACTTTTAAAAAGAAGACTTACCTCATGGTATAGAAATAGAAAAAGTATATTATCAACCTGAGCTTGTATCAACAGCAATAAATCAATTTATAATAAATTTAGTTGAATCAGTAATAGTTGTTGTAGGGAGTACTTTTTAATAACTATGGGAATTAGAAAGTGGTCTAATAATAGGAAGTGGGACTTATACTGTCGATATTAGGAACTCTAATTGCCATGTTAGCTATGAAGATAGATTTACAAAGAGTATCTTTAGGAGCTTTTATAATTGCAATGGGAATGCTAGTTGATAACTCAATAGTAGTAGTTGATGGAGTTTTAGATTCTCTTGATAATGGAGATAATAAATACACAGCTTTAACTAAACCAACATCCAAGACAGCTATTCCGTTTATTGGGAGCAACATTTATAGCAGTAATTGCATTTTTACCTATGTATATGATGCCAACAACAGCTGTGAATATATAAAAAGTTTATTCTGGGTAGTAGCTATTTCTTTTGGGCTTTGAGTTGGATAATATCACTTACACAGACAACGGTATTTTGTGATATATATTTAAGTGAAAATGATTTTAAAAGGTGTAGAAAGTAAAGGGAAAATTATTCCATAATAGGTTTGTAGTCATACTTGAAAAAAATCTTAATTTATAAAAACTTTCAATGATTGTTTTACTTGGAGCATTTTTTTCTTTCACTTTTATTATTTATAAAAGTTCCATTGTCATTTTTCCCAGATTCAGATAAAAAAAGGTTTTGTAATTAATCTTTGGAATCCTGAAGGAACAGATATTGAATACACCAATAAAATTAATCAAGTAGTTGAAAGTGAAGTTTTAAAACAAGAAGGAGTAGTATCAGTAACTTCTGCAATAGGGAGGCTCTCCATCAAGATATTATATTTCTTCTATTCCTGAACTACCTAATACAGCCTTATCTCAACTGATAATTTCAGTAGAAAATTAGAAGATATTAATAAGATTGGACAAGATGTAAAAGACTTTGTAGATAATAATTTTCCTGATACTCGTGTTGAAATAAGAAAATATACTAATGGTATTCCTACAAGATATCCTATACAACTTAGAATTGTTGGAGAGGATTCCAATATATTAAGAGAATATTCTAAGAAATTTGAAAAATATTTTTAAGGAATATTGACGGAGCGGAAAATATTCAAACAGATTGGAAAGAAAAAAACAATTAGTTATAAAAACCTGAGATTGATAAGGTAAAAGAAAGAGAAAGTCTTGTGACAGCACTAGATATTGCAACTTCATTGAAATAGAACTACTAATGGAATAAAAAAATAGGTACATTTAAAGACGGAGAAGAAAACATACCTGTTCTATTTAAAGAAAAATGATGGTAGAGAATTTAACATTAATAATTTAGGTCAAGTTCCTGTATGGGGCTTAGGACCTAGGGAGTATTCCATTTAGAGAATTAATTAAAAAAAGAAAATCTTGTTTGGGGAAAAATCCTATTATAATAAGAAAAGATGGTTTTAGAGCAATTCAAATACAGGCAGATGTAAAAAAATGGCTATAGAGTTGAAGCTGTTAGAAAAAGAATTCGCTAAAGCTATAAAAAGAAAGTGAAAATAGAACTACCAAAAGGATATAAATTAGAGTGGAGTGGAGAATTTTACGAACAAGAAAAAAATACAGAAGAAATTATATCCTATATTCCATTACAATTGATAATAATGTTTATGACTTGTGTACTTCTATTTGGAAATTTAAGAGATCCATTTATAATTTTTTTGAGTTTTACCTCTATCTTTTATAGGTATACTTCAGGACTTTTTATAACAGGAAGAACATTTGGTTTTCATGGCAATAATTGGAACTATAAGTTTAAGTGGTATGATGATAAAAAGTGGTATTGTTTTAATAGATCAGATAAGGTATGAAATTTATACTTTAAATAAAGGAACCATTTCAAGCTAGTTATAGATTCAAGTGCAAGTAGAATAAGAGCTGTTATACTTGCAGCAGGGACAACTGTATTAGGTATGATACCATTAATGTTTGATCCATTATTTTCAGATATGGCAATAACAATAGTATTTGGTTTGACTGTGGCAACATTATTAATTTTATTTGTTGTACCATTGTTATATAGCATATTCTATAAAAATAGATAAACCTAAAGAAAATTAAAAATAAAAACTGCACTTTTTTTATCTTTGTTAAGACAGTGCAGTTTTTTTAAATATACTCAACAATTTCATTTATTTTTCAAAACTTTTCTTTATATCAATGACTCTTTGATTAGAGCTACCTCTCCACTTCAAATTTAAGTCTTTTAAATTATCCATGTATTTTCCATCTATCAAAAATATCACATTCTTTTATAAGAGAAAATCTATTTTCATCTTCTAAAATTTCTTCCCAAGTAAAACCACTCCATATCCAAATATCTCTGTCTGGTAGATTTTCTTTAAATTTTTTTGATGAACTTTTAAAAAGTGGTTTGATATTTTTTTAGGATATGTAGGGTCTCCACCTAGGAGTGAAAAGACCCCTTATTGTTTTTCCATATTTTTTTAAAAATAATCTATAATTTCATCTTCTTCTTTTTCAGTAAATTTCTTTCCATAAGTTTCTTTCCAAGTTTCCTCATTGAAGCAATTTTTACAAAGCATGAGTACAGCCACTTACAAATAAACTTACTCTTATACCTCTTTCCATTAATCATATCTGCATATTTTATTCCTGAATAATTCATTTCTCTAACTGTGTTTTTACTCTATGCATAATTTCCTCTTGTTTACCTTTTGTTAAAAAGGTCTCGCATTAGGCTGAGATAGGTAACCACAGACTCTCCTTATTACACTCATTTCATTACTATCATGATTTCACATTGTGGACAAGTAAATCCTTCTTTTGTAGCAGTAAATTCTCCTTTATAGCCACAGATATGACATTTATCAACAGGTTGATTTATTCCCATATAATGAATTCCACCATCTTAGCATATCTTAAAAATTTCAGGTATAGCTTCTAAATTTCTTTGTCAATGAATCAGTTTCAATATAGCTTATATGTCCACCTGCTGAATATTTATGTCCCAAAAGCTTCTAGCCTTAATTTCTCAAATGGACTCATATTTATTCTTGAAGAAACATGGAAAGAGTTATCGTAATAACCTTTATCTGTTATTCCTTTTATATCTCCAAATTCTTGTTTATCAACTCTTGCAAATCTATCACATAGAGATTCTGATGGAGTTCCATATAGTGCAAAAACCTAAATTATATTTTTTTGCTTGTATTCAAGAACTTTTATCAGCCATATATTTTTAATATATTAAAAAGTCTTTTCATAAACTTCTTCTGATTCAGAAAAAAATCTTTACCATACAATAGTTGAGATACTTCACTAAGTCCAATATATCCTATTGAAACTGTTGAATATCCTCCCCAAATTAAATCTTTGATTGTATCTTTTTGATTTTTTTCAGCGAGTGCTCCAGACATCCAAAGGATAGGAGCCATTTCTGCAACAGTATTTTCTAAAGTACTTTTGCTCTAAATATACTGTTATCTTTACAAATTTCTAAAAATTCTATCCAGTTCTTTATAGAAACCTTCTTCATCACCACGATTTTTTTAATAGCTATTCTTGGTAAATTAATAGATGTAGCTCCTATATTAAATCTTCCTGCATATTTTTTTCTTTACCATTTTCATCTTTCCAAGGAGATAAGAAAGCTCTACATCCCATAGGGATAAACAACAGTTTCATTTTTTTAATTGTTCATCTGTAATAAATAGAAATATCAGGATAAATTGATTTAGTCATACATTCAAAAGGCAAGTTGAGAAATATCCCAGTTAGGATCTTCTTCATTTAAATTTAAACCTTCACACATTGCATAAACTATTTTAGGGAAGATAGCAGTTTCTTTTTTTAGCACCAAAACCTGCCATTCTTGTTTTTTTAAAAACATATTTTTGAACAAGTCTTCCTTCCCAAGAAGTCTCAGTTCCTATACCAATAGTTGTAAATGGAGTTTGACCATTTACAGTTGATAGAGAAATTGATTTCATATTCCAATCCTTGCATAGCTTGTTTTACAGATTCTTCTGTCATATCAACAGAATATTCATAAGTTTTTAAGATATTTATTTTTTTATAAATTGATTTAGAATATTCTAAATCTTCCTTTTTTTAATTCTTCAATCTCTTCTTCTTTTAAATCATCTATGTATTTAGCACCTCTTAAGAAGTGTTTCTTAAAAGTTTTCTTTATATATCTAACTAAAGCTCTATCTAAATATGGAATTGAACAACCACCATAGGTATTAGATGAAACAGAAGCAATAATTTGTACTATGTGTCCAACTGCAACATCAACTGAATTAGGTTCAAGCATTTTTTTAGCATTACCTATATTGCATCCACCTCTTAACATAGTTTCTATATTTACAAGCTCACAGTTAGTTTCTCTAAAAAGTAAAGTAGTCTAAATCATGTAGGGTGAATTTCACCTTTTATATGAGCTAATTTTATATGTTCAGGAACTATTTTATTTAAATAATAATCCCTTGAAGAAATTCCTGCAAGTAAATCTCTTTGAACAGAAATAGTCTTTGCATCTTTATTTGCATTTTCAGACAATAACTTTTCATTAGAAGCATCTACAAGCTCTCCGATTTGCTTGTATATTCCTTTTCTCTTTCTCTAATTTCTGCCTTTTAAAGTTCTATAGCTTTGATAAGACATAGCAATATCTTTTCTCAGAAGAAGCCATTAATTTTTTTAACTACTATATCTTGTATTTCTTCTACTGATAAAACTTTATCAGGAAGTTCTTCTACTTGTGTGGCAATTTTTTTCAATGAGCTTCATATTTGGCTCTCTGGAAGCTTGTATAAATGTTTTACTAATCGCATTAATAATTCTATCTTTACTCAAATTCACTACAGAACCATCTCTTTAATAACTCTCTTCATAACTGCCTCCATCTTTTCAATCATATTAAAAATTGTATAATAATTTTTTTATAAAATTTTTCCATCTTTAATTATTTTTATCACTTTTATAAAAAATAACAATATATAGTATATATGATTATCAGATACCACTATATATTGTTATTTACTCTTATTAATTTATAAAAATTATGTTAATAATAATAGGAAAAAAATAAAGTTTCAATTTTTTTATATCACTAAAATATAAGATAACACAAATAAATAAAAAAAGTCAAACTATAAGTTAAAAAAATGAATTGTTTTTAAAAACAAATTTTTAATTTAAAAATATAAAAATTCTTGAAATAAAATAAGATATAGAATAAAAATATATTATGTCTGAGTTAATAAGAGGAGGGAGTAAATGTTAGTGCTGAATAATATCAATAAATCTTTTAAAAAAATATTAAAGTTTTTAAAAAAATATTTGTTTTACACTTTCAAAGAAAAATAAAAATTTTTGCATTTCTTGGTCCTAATGGAGTTGGAAAAAAACAACCTTAATTAAAAATTATATCAGGTCTAATATCAGCTGATTCGGGAACTGTTTTATTAGATGATAAAAATTTTCGATGGATAAAAATCAGCACTATGTTTGATGGGAGTAGAAATCTTTATTGGAATATTTCAGTGAGAGAAAATTTTTATTATTTTACTGCTTTAAAAGGGAAGTTAAAGAAAGAAGTAGATTACTTATTAGAAAAAAATAGAGAGCTTTTTCAAATTGATAATTTGTTAGATAAAAAAATATGGAGAACTTTCTCTAGGGTCAGAAACAAATAGTTTCAGTAATAAATACATTATTAAGTAGTCCTGAGTTAGCTTGTTTTGATGAGCCATCTAATGGACTTGGATATCTATTATGAAGAAAAAAACTAATTCAAATTATTTCTAATTATATAAAAATGATAGTAATAAAATTATTATTTCATCACATGATATTAATTTTTCTTTACAAAGTTGTAGATAACTTTTATTGTGATAAACAAGGGTGAAATAATAGGAGAATTTTCAAAAAAATAATCTTAGTTTAGAAGAAGTAACAGCTAAATATTTAGAATTGTTGGAGGGGAAAAAATGAAAAAGTATCTAAATGCTTTTAAGTCTGAAATAATAACAAATCTAATTATTGCAAAAAAATTATAAATTTAGCTTTCTAATGGATATAGGAATTTTTATATCCATATTGTCATTTTTAATTTTATCTAAATCAGGTTATAAATATACTTTTGTATTATTCTAAAAGATTTTTGATTTCAGAGAACTTGTTTTAATAGCCTATATAATGTGGATTATTTCTCTTTCAGCTATCAATACTATTTGTAGTGAGATTAGATCAGAGAATGTTCAAGGAACATTTAGAATTAAAAGTTTATGTCCATACTTCCCTTTTCAAATTTTATTACTAGGAAAAAAATATTATCAACTTTATTTATTCAAATACTAGAAATTATAGTAGTTTTATTGTTTACAAAAATTTGTTTTTAATTTAAGTATAGGAATAAATCTTAAAATTATAGGGATTATGTTGTTAACATATATTGGGAATGTATGGATTTTTCTTTAGTAGTTGGTTCATTAATTTTAAGCAAAAAGAAAATAGGACAGTTAAATATGATAATACAAATACTATTATTAGTATTTTCAAATGTTTTTACTATTTCAAATATTGGATTTTTCTCATATCTTATTCCCTTTAGGAATTGGAAATCATCTGATACATCTATCATATTTAAAAGAAGAAATTTCAAGTTCAAAAATTATTGATTTTTTTATTTTTTTGTCTGTCTTCTATGGATAATCATAGGTCAGTATTTATTTCAACAAAGCAATTAATTATGTAAAAGAAAAAGGAACATTATCATCATATTAAAAATAAGGGCTGTTGTAAAATTAACTTTTGCAACAGCCCTTTTAGTCTATAAAAATTAGAATTTATTCTTCCAAATTATCTGTTATTACTACAGATTTTATTTTTGTTTATCATCTTCTATTTCTACAATTTTTGTTTTTATTTCAAAAATATTTTTAAAGTTTTCTTCGTTAATAATTTCACTAGTTTTACCGATAATATAGTCATCTTTTCCTATTAACATAGATTTATCTGAAATTCTTAAAAGCATATTCAGGATAGTGAGTGTTAAAAATACAAGTAATATTTTTCTTTTTCGCTAACTGAACAATTGTCCTTAAAATTTTAGTCTGGTTATTAAAATCTAAATGTGATTCAGGTTCGTCAAGAATTAAAATTTTAGGTTCTCCTACTAAAGCTCTAGCTAAGAAAAACCAGTTGAAGTTGTCCACTCACTTAATTCTGAACATTTTCTATCTTTTTAAATGTAATATTCCCATTTCATCTAAAACTTTTTCTACTATATCATAATCTGACTTTTAGATGGAGTAGAAAAATATTTAAATATTTAGCTCTTCCCATAATAGAAAGTTCTCTTACAGTATATGAAAAAAAGAAAATAGAATGTGCTTAGGGGAACATAAGCTATATCTTTTAAAATCTTTTATAGAATTAACTTTCTTATTATCAATAAAATACTTCACCAGAATTCCATTTTAAAACTCCATTAATACACTTTTCAGTAAAGTTGTTTTACCAATTCCATTTTGTCCTAGGATTGTAAATATCTCTCCACTCTCAATTTTTAAATTTATATCTTTTTAAAAATAGGATTTCCCGTCAGTATATGAAAAATTTCCATTTTTTTATCTCTAAATTCATTTTTACCAACTCCTATATTTTTAAAGATTATAATAAAAAAATGGAGCCCCTATTAAGGAAGTCAAAATCCCAATAGGGAATTTCACTAGAAGTTGCTGTCCTTGCTATTCCATCTATGATTAACATAAAAAATTGCTCCCATAATACAAGAAGTTGGAATTAATTTTATATTATCAGCTCCTATATACATACGACATATATGAGGAATTAGTAATCCTACCCACCCAATTATACCCAGTTAATGTTACACAAGTTGCACTTATTATTGTTACTGCAATAATAATAATAGCTCTAATATAAACTGGATTCATACTAGTGCTTTAACTTCTTCATCACCAAGAGATAAAGATATTTATTCTCCATCTTAAAAATATAATATCATAATACCTAATACTATTGGAAAGATAGCAATTTTTAATATTATTATAAGAAGAGCTAGAAAAACTTCCCATAAGCCAATATGTTATAGCAGGTAATTTATCATAAGGATCAGCTGTATATTTTACAAGTGAAATTAATGATGAAAAACAGAGCAGTTATAACCATACCAGAAAGTATCAGAGAAAGGACAGAACTTTCTCCTCTTACTTTTGATAAACTATAAGTTATAACTACATAATATACCAAATAATAAAGCTAAAATAATAACAAAAGAATTCATTCCAAATAAAAGTATAGCTAAAACAGCTCCAAAATGCAGAACCTGAACTCACACTTATTACATCTGGGCTAACCAAAGGATTTTGAAAGATTCCTTGAAAAGGCTACTCCTGAAATAGCAAGTCCAGCTCCTACCAATATATTCATTATTATTCTAGGTATTCTCAATTCAAAGAAAATTATAGAACCTTTCAATTGGATTATTTTTCAACTCCTTTTATACTATCTGATAGAACATCAAAAACATTTTTAGGAGATATAAAAATCTTCCTAAAAATATTGAAATTAATATACATAAAATTAATATAATTATAAGAAATGACATCTATATGTATTCATATTTGTTTTTCCTTATTTAAAGACTTAAACCTTTATTAACTTTTTGAGTTTAAAATAAAATTTAATTGCTCATCAGAAAGTTTATAATTAAAAAAATTCTAAATAGAAATCTTTTATATCTTTTTCTATATTATAATCATTAAAAAGTTCTGGGATTTATTACTTTTTGCCATCCATTTTATCATAAGTGGAGTTTCTGCTGAAGGAGCATCCCATCTGTAAATACCTATTGGGAGCTTTAAATACTTTTTATTTTTAACTGCATTAATTTTTGACCAATCTTGACCTTCAAATTTGTTATTATAAATGTCTTCAGGTAAAAATTTTATCAAAATTACTTAAAAATAATAATATCAGGATTCCATCTTTATAACTTTCTTCCATAGTAACTTTTTGACCAATGACCAGTAGTAATATCTTTAGCGACATTCACTCCACCTGCCATATCAATCATAATATTATTAACTGATTTTCCATTTGCTACAGTTAATTGAGAGTCTTTAACATAAAGAATCTTTTTGTATTTGTCTAATTTTTCAGTTTTTGAAGCAAAAATATTTATTAGTATCTTTATGATAGTTAATTAATTTTTGAGCTTTTTCTTGCTTTATTTAAAAATATCTCCAAGTAACTTTTATACCTTGTTGAACATCTTCCAATGTTCCATATTTTATAGCTACTGCTCAGGTATCTTTTTAATTTAGCAAGTTTTTCTATTGCATCATTTTGATAATCCCATACTACAACAAGGTCTGGCTTTTAAAAGAGCTAATTCTTCATAATTTGATATTAAAAATTATTATCCACAAATACTGAATTTACATTTTTCATATTAGGTGCTAAGTCTTTTTAATATACTTATTTCATAAGATTTTTAGCCGAAGGATGCATACCAACTATTTTAGAAGCATCTCCATCTACAGCATAAGCTAAAAGAAGCCCAAGGGATAGGGAACAATAGCAATTCTACTAGGATTGTCTTTAATTGTAACATTTTTCCCTGTTAAATCTGTAACAGTTTTTAGCACTGACATTTGCAAACAAAAATAAAAATAAAATAAACCATTGAACTAAAAATTTTTTTCATAAAAATCACACTCCTATTATTAATTAAATAAATTTTTAAAAATATTCATAAGCTTTTTTCCACAATACTCATAATCTAAATCCAGATATAGTCTGGTACTATATCCATAATGAAGTAAAGGAATAAAAAGTAACATCTTCATTTACTAAATTTTTTTATACACAGAGTCTGATATCAAAAATATCAGGTTTATATTCTTTTATCTTTTTCTTTTAAATCCTCTTCTGTATTTACAATATTTAAAAATTCTAAATATTCAACTTTTTAAATTTTCTACTTTCTTTTATAAATGAAAGTGTTAAGATATCCATCAAATGAGAAGTCTTTTCTTAAAGAGTTGGCTATATTTATTGCCATAAATGGAGGCAATAATCATAACTTTTCTATCATCTGACTTCTCTTTCTTTTTCTGAGTTCTCAAAAGAATTATCTATTTTAAAAAAATGTTTTTAAAATATTTTCCGTATTTTTCAATACCATATTTTGAAACAACATTTATTATCATATAAGGAATTGAAAATCCTTTTTCCATATATTTTTGCAAGAGCAAGTCCTTCGTAACTTAAAAACTAAATTTAATTCAGCTAATGTACTATTTTTATTTTTTTCTAATGACAAATTATCTGAAAAAACAGTTAGGATATTCAAATCTAAATTTTTTATTAAAAGAAAATAATTTCTTCTAACTTTTCTATTTTTCCAAAAGTTAGAGAGAATATCAATAATATTTACAGTAGTTTTTAATTTTTCTTATTTTCAACCATAAATTTTTAGCTAAAGCTATTTCAGTGTTAATGAAATTCCAGAGTAATAATTTTTCAAAACTATTTGTATTTATAAAAATACAAAGGAATATCTAGTGTTTCTTCTATGTTCTCAACAATAGACTCTAAATCCATTCCTATTATTTGAGGAACTACTGTTGAAATAATTGCTATAAACTCAATCCTAGGGTTTTTGACTTATAATTTCTTTCTATATTTTCTTGTCAGTCCCGTTTATTTCACCAGTAACTATCTCTAATTCATTCAATGATGTAGAATATTGTAAAGCTATAATCTATATTTCTTATTTCATCATAAGCAACAGGTGTTTTACAACCATGAGGCGAAATTAATACTTTTTAAAATATTTTCACCATATAAAGTTGAACAAGCACCTGAATAATCAGAAGCTATTGGTGGAACTATATGTTGTATTTCTATTTTTAAAATCACTTATTTTTTTATCTTTTTATTTTTGAAGGTATTTTTACTTCATATTCTAATTCAACTAATAATCTTTCTAGTCTTTTTTTCTGGTGATAATTTTTCTCTTTTTGCAATAGGACCTCTTTCCAGTACTTTTAAAATAATTCCATAATCTTTTTATTTTTCTCCATTAAAAATGAAAATCACTTGCTAATATTAAATCAGCACAAGTTAAATAGATAATAATTGACTTTTATTTTTTTCAAAATTTTCAGAAATTATCTTAACTATATACTTTTCTAATTTTTCTATATGATTAGCTAGAAACCATATCTATTTCAGATATAGGAAAGGTATATAAATTTCCCTAATTTATTTTCTTTTATTGCCTCATTATAAAGAACATTTAAACAACCAGTTGGTCCAATAGAAATAACTATATTTTCTGGAATATTGAGCAAAGATTTTTAAGCATTTTATTTTTCATTTTTAGACATCTCTCTATATTCATTTCTATTCCTCTTCATAATAAATATTTTCTTTTAATATCTCAGCTGCTAAATACTCCATCTCCTCTTCCGATAGTGGAGAAAACTCAATATCATCTTGATTACTCAAAATTTTTCTGATAGCTCTAAAAATTATTGTACAAATTTGAGATTAGGATACATTTCAGCAATAGTTTTTCCATTTAATTCACTCTTTTATTAACTCTTTACTAAAAGGAATTTCTCCTATAATTTTTGACTTTAGTCATATCTGCAAAAAATTTTTAAAATATTTATACTATGAATTATTATTTCGTTTGATTATGAATTAAACCTCCAAATTTTATATTTTTCATTTTTTTGAAAAAAATTTTTAATACTTTTCATAATGTTATTAGCATAAAAATTGACATAAATTCAGAGGATGTAACTATATAAATAACATCAGCATATTTTTCTCTCATAGGGAACTGCAAATCCTCCACACACGACATCTCCTAGTACATCATATACAATAACATCTCTTTCTTCATCAAATACTTCTAAATCTTCAAGTTCTTCCATTGTGGTAATAATTCCTCTTCCTGCATAGCCTATTCGACTTCAGGACCACCAGTTTCAACACATTCAATTCCATTAAAAACCTTTATAAATTATATCTTCTCTATTTAGACTACTATTTTTCTTTTTAAAATTGAAATAACAGTTGGAATTTTTCCTTTCCCATAAGATTTCTTGTAGAATCTCCTTTTGGGTCACAACCTATATGTAAAACTTTTTCCCACTTTTTTTGAAATAATAGCACTCAAATTAGAAGATATTGTAGACTTTTCCTATTCCACCTTTTTCCATATATTGCTATTTTTAACATCTCATCTCCTCACTTTTGTCTATTCAAGGAATGACAAAATTTTTATTTTAAATTGAACAATATCTGTAATCTACTGAAAATATTTCCTTTATAGTCTCTGAAGTTATAATTTTTCTACATCTCCAAAATTATTTATCTTACCATTTTTAAAGAATAAAATTTTATCACTATAAGAAATGGCAAAAATTTAAATCATGGAGGATAGTTATAACTATTAAATTCTGTTCTTTAGTTAAACTTTTAAAATTTTTCATTGTTTCTAGTTGAAATTTTTAAATCTAAGCTGTATAGGCTCATCAAAATTAAAAATTTTTGGTTCTTGAGTAGGAGTGCTCTAGCAATTAAAACTCTTTGTTTTTCTCCTCCACTTAATTCTGAAACATAATTAAATAAATATTTTTCTAAATCAAAGCCTTTTTAATATTATTTAAGGCAATTTCTTTTATCAAGTTCAGTGAATTTAAAAAGTTTTTATGTGAACTCTTCCTAATAAAACTGTATCAAAGACAGTTAAATTACTATCAAAAGAGCTAGTTATTTGAGGAACATAAGACATAATTTTAGATTTTTCTTTCAATGATTTCTTATTAAAATTTTTCTCATCTATTAAAAATTTCACCTTTTTAATTTTAATATACCATTTATACATTTTAATTAAAGTAGTTTTTCCAGCTCCATTTGCCTAAAACACTTAAAAAGAGGTCCCAGATTGGACTTCAAATGATATATCATCTAAAATATCTTTATAAAGAAAAATTTAAATTTTTATTCTAATTTCATTATTATCCTCTTTTTGAATTAATTATCAGGTATATAAAAATAGGAATTCCAACGAAAGATATTACAATTCCTATTGGGATTATAATAGGAGATAATAAATTTCTGCCTATATAATCTGAGAATACTACCAAAAAGCCCTGTGATGCCACTTAAGAATTGGACTATACTTATGATCATCACCTATCAACATTCTTGAAATATGAGGGCAATAATGCCAACAAAAAGCAATTATTCAATAAAACTTACAACTGCTGAGTAATTAAAGTCACTATTATACCTGATATGAATCTGAATACATCTATTCCCAAAGAGTTGCTGAATCTTCACCAGTTAACAATAAGTTATAAGAATCTCTATTTATAAAAAAAGTATGGATAATTAATATAAAAAAATAATATAAAAAATTTTATTCAAGAAACTCCTGAAAGATTACCAAAAACTCCAATTAACTATTGAAGATAGTGTGTCTTCATTAGCTATGAATTGTAAGGCAACATTTCCTGAAGAGAATAAATAATTAAAATGCTATACCAGTTAATATTAAAGGTTGATTTATTCATTCCCTTAATATTAGAAATTCCATAGACTAACAACGAGCAAATAACTCCAAATGAAAAATGCAAAGAAAATTGTTATTAAATCAAAATAAATGAATTTTCCTGTAAAAAGTAGTATTGATAGTGCAACTCCCATAGAAGCTGCACTAGATATTCAATAGTAAATGGACTAGACATTTTATTTTCAGTAATTGCTTGCATTACAGTTCCACAAATTGCTAATAAAAACCAGCAATAGTTGCTAAAATAACTCTTGCAAGTCTTAAATCTAAAAACAACCATTTCTCTTGCAGACAAAGCTTCAGTATCATCAAAAGATAGTTTCTAAAGATAGTGACTAAAACTCTTTTTAAATTTATATTTGCTATTCCTTTGAAAACAGACATATAGGAAACTAGCAATAGTATAAAAAAAGCAATTAATATTTTTAAAAAGTTTTTTACTATTATATTGATGTATACTATTTATAGAATTCATTAATGCCTCTTTATTTTAACTTGTAAAACATGACCTTTTTGGAGTTTTTACACCTTGCATAGCCATCCATTCGTCAAATACTTTATCAGGATTTATATCTTTCATTTCTTCAGGATATAACCATTTAGCTGTATATACAACTCCTATCAATTTTCCTAAACCACCACTACAAAAAAACCTGTTGTCATATACACATTTTTATTTTTAACAGCTTTTAAATCTTTCAACCACTTCTATTTACCATTTCATTTGAAATATTTTTCCATTCTTCTTGAGATGGAGCAAGTGTAGATACCAGTATTTTTATATAGCAACTCCAGAAGTAGTTTTTATAATTAAATCTGGATCTTCTAACAATATTTTTCAGGATCAATAGTTTTTCCTTTTATTGTAGGATCATCAAATATACTTACTCCCCAGCTACTCTCATCATATTAACCCAACCATCATTTGAAGTTCCTGGAATAGCTGTAGTATATGGATCTCCGTATTCCCAATATATAGTTTTCTTATTTTACCTTAGCAACTCTTTTACTTCATTTAAATTTTTATTATAGAAATCAATCAGTTTTTAGCCCTTTTTCATTACCAAATATTTTTCCTAATCTTTCAATTTGTTTCAGAGCATATTTGCATTATCCCATCCAAGTAACAACAATTACTTTTATTCCAGCTTTCGATAGTTGCTCGATATCTTTTTCATATGAGCTATTTCTTGGGTTATTAAAGCTTCAGGAGCCAATTCAATTATTTTTCATAATTTTAAACTATTTTGTCCCTTTTTCAATTGTATTTTTAGGGTCAAAATCTTTCCAATCTACTCTATCTTGAGCTGTATTATCATCTACAGAAATTACATTTTTATGTTTCCGATAGCTCTAATAAGTTCATTGTTATATCTACTTGCAACAACAACTTTTGTAAGAGGCTTTTTCTAAAAACAATTTCTCTACCAACATCATCTTTGAATTTTATATCAACAAAACCTAAAGATGACATAAATAAAACTAAAAAAATAAAATAAATTTTTCATAAAAATACTTCTCCTGTCTTAATATAATGAAACTTATTAACAATCTATTGAATTTAAATTTTTCTAAACTAATAATCCTATCACAAATCCTGTCTGCTAAAAACTTATTATGTGTGACCACAATCATCCCTATGTTTTTCTCCTTTGCTGCAATGATAAGATTTTTCCATATTTTTAACTTGAGTTAATGCATCTAGCATTGTAGTAATCTCATCTGCAATTAAATATTTTGTTTTGGAGTCCTAGTGCTCTAGTGATACAAAACCTTTGAGTTCTCCTCCACTTAATTCTTGAGGCCACCTTGTTAGTAATAATTTTTAATCCCAATTTTTAATAGTTTCATTATCTACCATCCAACCTTCATTTAAAAATTTTATCCATTTTCCATTTTAGGATTAGTGGCTTTTTCTGGATGTTGATAAATAAGTTGAACAAACAGTAGCCTTCTTTTTCTAGTTCTTTTCCATCTACTAGTATAGTTCCTTTACTTGGTTTAAGTATTCCTGCTATTATTTTTTTGCTAGTGTACTTTTTCCGCAACCTGAAGAACCAAAAATTCCTACTATTTCACCAGCTTTTACATTTAAACTAATATCATTAAGAATAGGCATTCCTTTTTAAATAATTAAATGAAACATTTTTATTTCTAACATTTTTACACCTCATTCTATTAACTGTCCTTTTTATTCTAAAATTGGTAATTCTAAATTTAACTTTTTACATTGTAGTCTAATATCCTCTATATCTGTTTTCTTCAAAATCATTTTGAGGTAAAGCTTTCCAAAAAGGCTTTTGTTAACGGATGTCTAATATATTTTTCTCCTTTTTAAAAATCTTTTGTATTTAAAGTTTCTAAAATATGTCCTCCATAGAAAAATAGACATCCTATCTGCAATATTACAAACTAAATCTATATCATGACTAATTAGTAGAATTCCCTTTCCATCATTTGCCATATTTCTAAAATGGTTTAAAACCTCAATAGCCAAATCTAGACTTAATCCAGGAGTTGGTTCATCTGCAATTATTAAATCTGCTTTTGATAAAATTGTATTTTGCAATTAATACACGCCTTGCCATACCACCAGACAATTGAAAAGGATATTTACCTAAGTCTGCCTTAGTAAAGCCTAGTGTATCCATAACTTTTAAAAAATCTTGCTTATTTATATCTTTTCTCATAAGTTGATCTTCTATAGTCATTAAAGGATCTAAATAAGCAATAGATTGTGGAACAAAAAGTAATTTCTTTTCCTCGTAATTGAGATAATCTATTTTCATCAACTATTTTCATTTTTAAATTTAATCTCATAGATACCACTGTATTTTTAGGTAAAAATTCCTAGAATAGCATGTGCCATAAGACTTTTTGCCACTTCAGATGACCCTGCAATTGCTAGTATTTCTCCTTTTTATAGTCACATTTTAAATCAAATATCATTTGATGTAACTTTTGGTTTAATAATTTATCATACATATTAAAACCTATATTTAAATTTTTTTACTTCTAAAATATTCATAACATTACTCCTGTCCTGTATTAGGATTAATAATTTTTTTCTAAATTGTGACCTATTGCATCAAAAGCAAATACCATAAGCATAAGAGCTAAAGCCTGGAAAAAGCTAACCACCAATATCCAGAGTAATATATCTCATTGATTCTGACAAAAATAACCCCTATAACTGGTTCTTCTGGTGGCAATCCAAATCCTAGAAATGTGATTCCTGCTTCATGTAATATTGCATGTGGAAATAATAGTACTGCTCCTACGATGAATTGAGGAATAATATGTGGTAAAATATGTTTTAGAAGCTATTTTAACATTGCTAGTTCCTAACTTTTTAGCTATTACTATATATGGCTCCCCTTTAATAGATAAAATTTCTGCTCTTATAATTCTTGATAGAGTTGTCCAGTGTGTTAATGCTACCCCTACTAATATTCCTACTGTTCCTTACCTGTTAAAATAGAGATTAATACCAATAGTATAAGATGAGGCATACCTTGAAATAAATCAATAAGCCATAAAAATTTATCAATTTTTTCCCAAATATACACTTTATCAGAACCAATTATTACTGCAAATATACAACTAACAAGTGATGCAACTACCCCTATAATCAAAGCTAGTACTAAGCCCTTTTTATAGTCCGTGTTAACATATCTCTTCCCATCCAATCAGTTCCAAATATATGTTTTTAAAACTAGGAGGATTATTCCGAACAGTGAAGTCTACTCCATAGCTATTTTTATCCATAAATCCTCCCCATATTAAAAATAACTAAAAGAAAAAAACTACTGATACTACTAGATATAGTAAAGTTTTTGCCTTAAATTTAATTTCTTATAATTAGATTTTTTGGAGTAAAACATTATCTATCATTATACATTCCTCCCTTATTCTAGGATCTATAATAGGATACAGAATGTTTGCACCTCAAATTTCCTACAAATACAAATATTGCGGATACTAAAGTTATTGCAAGGAGTAAAGGCATGTCTCCTTTTACTCCAGCAATTTTAGTTATATTTCCTAAACCTGCATGTGAGAACACATTTTCAACAAGCACTGAACCTCCAAAAAGTTCACTAATAGATGCAAATTGGATAGTTACTGCTGGTAAAAGTATATTTCTAATACCATGTTTTCTAATAAATTCCCATAGCTTTTCTCCATTTATTTTAGAATATAAAAAAATATTCACTATTTAAAACATCTATGAGCTTTTCTCTTGTATGTAATGCAATTTTTGATATTCCTAAAATACTTAATGTCATAGCTGGTAGGATCATATGATGAATTCTATCCCATAGTGATATGTCTTTCTCTATAACACCAATAGGTGCAGACATTCCTACAGGAAACCAACCTAATTTAACTGCAAAAACATCAACATAAGAATAGCAAACCAAAAAGTAGGCATTGATGCAAATAGGGTATGATATTTTTGTATTATTTGGTCTATGATTCTTTCATGATAGGCTGCAGCAACTATTCCTAGATAAAAACCTATTATTCCTGATAGAAGCCATGAAGTTAACATAAGCATAAAGGTATTACTAGCAGCTTTAGAAATCAATTCAGATACTGGTTTTGTTATATATAAAAAGAATCTCCCATATTTCAGTTAGTGCTCCTTTTACCCAATTAAAATATTGAACTATTGAAGGCTGATTTAAACCCCATACTTTAACTAAATAGTCATATTGTTCTTGTGTAACATTACTATCAGCTCCTAAATAACTAGAAACAGGATCTATTGGTGTTAACTTCATCAACAGAAAGTTATAATAGAAATAACAAAATAACAAAAAGAACAGCTTAGCTATTTGCCATATAATTTTTCATCTATACATCCTCCCTTTATTTTTAAATTATTTTTACAATCTTTTTGCTTTTTAACATCATATAAATGTTCCATACAATTATTTTTAAAATCCCATTCTTCTATATTTGCCATAAGTGATAAATCTCTAGCATGAGTGTGCAATTTTTGTCTTCCTAAATCTAAACCATCTCTTACAAAATATAAATGTTCCAAATAACAAATTGTACAGTATGGGCATCTCTAATACACTTCCTCCTTCTTTTCCATCCCATAGAGCCTTTTGCCAATTTTTATAGCAACTTTTTCATCTGTTGCTAAATAAGCAGCTCTAATATTTTCATCAACAGTAGGATTATTTTCTCTTACAATATTAGACCAAGGTGCCTATTCTTTCACTAAAATAAAATCTTGCAACAACTTCTGGTGTATATTGTCCTCCACCAATTACACAGGCATCTGAAGATTGTCTTTTTCCATTTCTGTCCAATCTGAACCTTCAGGAATAACATTAATACCAATTTTTACATTGAACTGCAAAAGCTTCTGCATAAGATTGTCTAGTATCATCTGAAGCTGGATAAAGTAATCTGAATTCTGCTTTAATTCCATCTTTTTCACGAATACCATCATCTTTCATTTTCCAACCTGCTTTATCCAATATTTCATTAGCTTTTTGCTATATCACCATTTTTAAATTCTTTTCTTATTTCATCTTTTAATTCCCCAAGGTAATGAATCAAAGAAATCAAAAATACTTCTCCATATCCATAAAAGAACATTTTCAATAATTTCTTGCTATCTACTCCATAATTTATGGCTTTACGAATTTGCTATATCTGATGTCACATCATTTCCCATAGGATTACCTTTTTCAGTAAGTTTTTCTGATTTTTAATTGTAGGCATAGAGATAGCCCTAAAATCCATTGTTTTAGTGAGCTAAAATACTATAATTTTTCAATTTTTCTTGAGCCATAGCTTCACTTACATTTTACAATATCTATGTCTCCTGCTTTTTATTGATGCTAAGGCTGTATCTGGAGTCATTGCTACTAAGGTTAATCTCTTTTTAAAATTTAGGGTTTTGTTCCATAATATTCTTCATTTCTATCTAAAAATAAGTTGTTGACCTTGAGTATAACTCACAAGTTTATATAGTACATGAACCTATAGGGATTTGAGCTATATGTATTAGTATCTTTATATGCATGTTCTGCAACAATACCTAAATTAGCTGCATTATAAAATAAAAGTTGAAGATGGAGCAGAGAAAGTAAATTTAACAGTTTTGTCATCTAATGCTTCAGCTTTTTCTAACAATTTAAAAATCAAAAAGTAGTTCCTATTTCTTTAGTCTTATTAAATGTGAAAGCTACATCTTTTTGCTGTTAATTTTTGACCATCACTAAATTTTACATCTTCTCTTATTTTAAAAATCCAAGTTTTACCATCTTCACTGACTTCATAATTTTTCAGCAAGATCTTTAATAATATTATTTTCAAAAATCAAAATCTAGTAGTTTAGATTGTATTAAAGTTACACCATAATTTCCCCAGCCTTTACAAGGATCAAATCCCTTTTTCTAACATAGACTGACCTACTCCTACTATAATTTCTTCTTTATTTTCTAATCTTTCAATTTTACTTGCTTCTTTAATTTCAGATGAATTTTTCTCACAACCTAAAAACTAAACATCAGAGTTACAGCTACCACAGAAATACCAATTTTTAGAATCTTTTCATTTTTACTTCCTCCTTGTACTGATTTAAAATAAAAAGCTATGCATCGTAAAAAAGCATAGCTATTGCATACTAAAGAGCTTTACTCTTTATCTTTTCCACGAGATAGAGTAATTCAATTATGCAGGTCTTCTGACTTATGATTTATATTTCTTTACCTTCCCAGATAAAAAAATTCCAGTGGTATAAAAACAAGAAAAACTCAATTACAGCGACAGGGCTCGTTTCGGTATTTCACCGAATTCCCTCTTAGCCTTAAAAATAAGGAACATAATTGACATCATATTAAATTTTTAACTTAAAATTTAGTATTTTAATATTATATTTTAATAAATAATATATGATATTGTAACAGAAAATTATAGTTTTTACAAGTTAAATAGTTTTTTTAACAAAAATGATATCAATAGAATTTTATTTCTATCAATATCATTTCTCAAAAACTAGTTGTCAAAACTTAATAAAGTTTAAAATTGTAACTTCATTTATTTTTTTCATAAGTA